>Ga0209536_100009985_pt1 | contig 14045 bp, 10 predicted proteins | sample DeeMarSeWOR28_12_FD_187461 | JGI IMG/M metagenome (GOLD analysis project Ga0209536, IMG submission 187461) | Marine sediment microbial communities from White Oak River estuary, North Carolina - WOR-2-8_12 (SPAdes) (version 2) | ecosystem: Environmental > Aquatic > Marine > Intertidal zone >...
ATTTATATGGGATATAATTTCGTGAAGGTCAAGGGGCAGGTGAATAATCGCTGCGATTTTTTTTAATTTTTGATTCAGGCGCTTTTTTTTGGAATGTATTGATAAAATTTTTAAGGGCTTTGCGAGTTTTACCGTCGGGCTGGATAAATTCAATGCCCACCTCATGCTTTCCCTCAGCGTTGGTACTGCTGTGCACCGGTCGTCCTTTTATATCAATCAGGTCTTCCTTCAATCCCAAGGTCAGCGAAACGATGCAGGTTTTATCAATCGGAAAATGGGTTTCCAGCAGGATGCCGGATTCAGACACATTGAGGGTCCGCCCCATCCCCTGTTTGATAATTTCATTATTCTCATCCAGGCATACGTACGAAAGATTTAGCGAGTGAACGCGGGCATGTTTTCTTTTTTCTTTAGTGTCCATTTTTCCCATTTAATTTTTCCGTCCATTATTGAAATTTTATGGTTTAGACAATTTCTTTGCTGAACTCACAGGTGACCAAGGTAGTTACCGAAATCGAAGTTGCCAGATGTTCAATAATATTTTTAAGTGTAGAAGATAATCCTTCATGTTCGGATTTCAGCCTGTCGATGTCAACGGCAGCTAATTTGAGATCTTCCGATGAAAAGACCGCAGCAGAATAAGGTTCATGGCCCATGTCTAAAAAAGGAACTCGACCGAAATAATCCCCCTTTTTAAGATGCGCCAGCGAAATGAGTCCGCTTTCGGTCTGGCGTGCGATAACCGCCTGCCCCTCTTTAATTGAAAACAAGCGTTCTTCGTTCTGTCCTTGTTTAATTAGCTGCTTTTTACCTTGGATCATGCTGTTGAGGTCGGTATTATTATTTTTTATTTTTGCTGCCATTTCTATAACTTGCCGCAGTCGGGTATCGATGCTGATGAGCAGACCTTTAAAATCGGCAGATACATTGGCCAGTTCATTGGCAAGCAATTGTGAATCCAGCATGCCCAATTGAACGTTACCTACGGCCCTGACGGTCGCGCTGCGCACTCTGCCGGCGGCCAGCAGGGCTGCTACACTGCCTAAAAAAGCGCCATCTCCGATGCGCAATAGCTGTAAATGGCCACTCGCTGTATTTTTGACGATTTCGGCGGTACCTTCCAGGATGACCCAAATCCAATCGCCGTGATTGCCTTCCTGCACAATCTCATCGCCGTCATAAAATCCCTCTTCATCGACAATATATGAATAATCGACCAAAGGGCCCTTGATTAAAGGGAGCTTACCGGATGTGACTTGAGATCCGCTTTGTTTTTTTGCGGCTGTGGTCTGTCCCAGTTTCTCGATCTTACCTTCGTCCAGTAACCGGAGGCCATCCAGAATTATCTCCATGCGGCTCTTATTGATCGTTTTGTTGCAGGTGACTTTTTCCTCGATGAATTCAAACTGGCCTTCGGTCCAGCCGAACAGTGCAAATACAGCATCCAATCCTGACAGCGATCCGCTGGCAGCGTTTATGGGGTTTCCCTTATCGATATACACAAAGCCGGGTTGGGTTGCATATTTGCTTTTAATGCGCAATACACCGGAGCTGCCGTTGGTGCCGAGCAGATTTAATAATTCGCCTAAATTCAGAAAATTCAGGTTTCCTGATAAATCGCAATCGGTGTTCATTAATTAGGGTTAAATTTACAAATTGGATCGAAAAATAGGATTATTTTTTATGGATGCACCCATTGTAGCATGAAAACATGCCACTGTGATAATTAAATATTCCCAACTCAAAAAAAATAGTGTTTTTCCGGTTAGTTATCTTGAGGGGCTGTATTAAATCCGATGGCTTATGGTTGACAATCGGTTAAGTCAGCTCACTTTGCACAGATTGCATCACCAGCTTCAGACAGGCGTGCAGGGTCTTGCCGACACCGTCCCCCTTTAAGGCACTTCCTGGAAAAAATGGGACTTTTAACTGCCGATTCAGGTCGTGATTCATTTTTTCCAGCGGCATAATCGGAATATTTGCGCTATCCAGATCCCTTTTGTTAAACTGCATAACCAGGGGTACTTTGAAAATGCTTTGACCGTATTCTTTCAGATTTTGCTGCAAATCCCTCAGGGAAAGCAAATTTTTTTCACGCCTGACTTCCAGCGAATCAGCAACAAATATGACCCCATCGGCCCCTCTGAGCACCAGTTTGCGTGTGGAACTATACCGGACCTGTCCCGGAACGGTGTATAATTGAACACGAAGATCACAGCCTCTCACTTTACCGAGATCCATGGGAAGAAAATCAAAAAAAAGGGTTCGATCCCCATCTGTGTTGATCGAGACCATTTCTCCCATTACTTGATTTTTGAAACTTTTGTGGATATATTCCAGATTCGTTGTTTTGCCACATCGCCCCGGGCCGTAATATACGATTTTACATTCGATCTGTCTTTTTTTTAGATTAACAATAGCCATAAGGTTTATTTCTTGGCAATATAGGGTTCATCAATACTACTATCGGATCGGAGCATCATTTTCTTTAGCAGCAGCAAATTTAGTCGTATCAAATCCAAAAAATATCGGCTTCCGCTGAAACAATATGCCTTTCTATCGGCCAGGGCTATTTTGTCAACCCAAAAAAAGCTCAAATTTGCTTGAAGTAATAATAATTTATCCTATTTTTGTACTTTCTGTCAATATTTGAGAAATAGATAAACAGGTTGACAATACTCAAAATTCGGTTAACCATTCTGGCTCTTTGAGATCATTCAGCAAGCTCTGCATACACCAGAACTTTAGCTAAAACCACCTTATCATCGATATGGAAGGAGTACCTCATGGACAAGAAAACGACTGTTATCGGAGCCGGGCATGTCGGTGCCACCGCCGCACAGCGGTTGGCGGAAAAAGAACTGTGCGACGTCGTCTTAATTGACATTATTGAAGGAATTCCCCAGGGCAAAGCACTTGATTTGGCGGAAGCGGCGCCCATTGAAAAACATGATTCGCGCCTCATCGGTAGCAATGCTTATGATGCTTCAGCGGACTCCGACATTATCATTATTACAGCGGGGATACCCCGAAAACCCGGAATGAGCCGTGATGACCTCATCGGCACCAATGCTGGAATTGTCAAAACAGTCACCCGGCAGGTTGCGGCCTTATCACCGGACTCCATTCTGATTATTGTCAGCAACCCTCTGGATGCCATGTGTCATGTTGCTTATGAAACATGCGGTTTTCCCAAACAGCGCGTGATTGGTATGGCGGGGGTTCTGGACTCAGCCCGGTTTCGCGCATTTATCGCGATGGAATTGAATGTATCTGTCGAAAATACGCACGCCTTTGTTCTCGGCGGACATGGGGATACGATGGTTCCTTTACCGCGGTACTCAACGGTCGCCGGAATTCCCATCACCGAATTGCTGTCTAAAGATCGCATCGAAGCACTGGTCGAGCGCACACGTAATGGCGGTGCCGAGATCGTCGGCTTATTAAAGACCGGAAGCGCATATTATGCTCCCGCTTCCGCTGCGGTTGAAATGGCCGAATCAATTTTAAAAGACAAAAAGAAAATTTTACCTTGTGCAGTGTACCTTGAAGGGGAATACGGAATTAACGAGCTTTTTATCGGTGTTCCAGTTAAATTGGGTGCCAACGGTGCGGAGCAGATTATTGAGATTACGTTAACCGAAGAAGAAAAAGCGGCATTACAGAAGTCTGCGGCCGCCGTTCAAGAACTTAAAGAGGTGCTCAAAAAGCTCAATTACTAGCTTGTGGGGTTTCAGGTTTCAGCCCTGCCAATTCTGACACCCGAAACCTATTTAGATTGGGAATTGAAATATCGGTGCACGGCTTCGGCTGTTGAGCGGCTGATTCCGGGAAGCGAATTGAGTTCGTTGATATTGGCTTCCCGTATTTTTTTTGTGTTTTTGAAGTGCTTCAGCAGAATCGCCTTTCTTTTCTGGCCGATACCAGGGATGGCATCCAGCTCTGATTGGAGAGAGGTTTTTATTCGGCGTTTACGGTGAAAGGTAATTGCCAATCGATGGGCTTCGTCTCTAATTCGCTGTAAGAAGAGAAGCAAATCCACATCTTTGCCGAAGACAATGGGATTGATCCTGTGCGGTATGAATATTTTGTCCCGGGTTTCCCTTTTTTTTTCATCTTTTTTAGCAATCGCAATAATTTGAAATTGTCCTTCGAGGGCAAGCTCTTTGATTACGGCCAACGCAATGTTTAGCTGTCCTTTGCCGCCATCAACCATCAATAGATCCGGAAACGGTTCGGAACTCTGCTGCGCGTTCAAATTTTTGAGCCGACGGTTCAGCACCTCCGCCATATAAGCATAGTCGTCGCTTTTATCCACCGTTTTGAGTTTAAACTGGCGATAGGCTGATTTTTGAGCCTGGGCGTTTTCAAATACCACCATGCTGGCCACCGCTTCGGTCCCAGAGATATTGGAGTTATCAAAGCATTCTATCCGCTGGGGCAGTCTGGATAGTTGAAGTTTTTTTTGAAGCCGCACCAGCAGATCCATTTCGGCGTTTCGTGCGGCGATCAACCCTTTAAGCTCGTTTTCGGCGTTGTGAATGGCCATTTCAAGCAGCTTCGCTTTTTCCCCTCTTTTGGGGCTGAGGATTTTTACTTTTTGCCCTTTGACCGCCTTAAACCAGTCTTCGATGAGCCGCGCGTCCTGGAGATTTATGGAGACCAGTAGTTCTTCGGGCAAAGGTACCGTTTTTTCATAATATTGCCGAATAAAGGTGCCGATGGCCTCCTCGTCGGTTGACATCGTTTCTTCGAAGCTAAAATGTCGGGAACCTTTTAAAAACCCGCCAATGACGTTTAAAACGGTCACCAGTGCATGACCGTTCGATCTGGTAATTGCAAACACATCCCGATTCTGAAAATCGGTGTTAACCGCAATTTGTTTCTCAATCGTCCGTTGCAGTGAAAACATTTTGTCTCTAAGTCGGGCGGCCTTCTCAAATTCCTGGGCCTGGGCGGCCGCATTCATTTGTTTTTTTATTTTAGCAAGCAGATCGGTGGTGCGCCCCCTGAGGAACATGATCGCCTCATTTACCTGCTCCCAATAAACCTGCGGGTCCACATCCAGGCAACACGGTGCCAGGCAGCCTTCCATCTGACAATGGAGGCATGGGCGTGTTCGTGTTTTGAAATCTTTGGCGCGGCACTTGCGCAATTTAAAGGTTTTGTTTACAGTTTTGAGTGTCTCGCGGACCGCATGGGCAGAAGCAAATGGGCCAAAGTAGACGGCATCGTCTTCTCCGATTTTACGCACGATGGTAAAACTGGGATACTTCTCGTTAGGATTCAACCGCAAAGACGGGTAGCGCTTGTCATCTTTTAAAACCACATTATAGCGGGGCCGGTGGCGCTTGATCAGATTGGACTCAAGAATGAGCGCCTCTTTTTCGGTTCCGGTAATAATGGTATCAAAATCGCTAATTTTTTTGACCAGCACACCGGTCTTCATATCCGTTTGGGCTGAATTTTTAAAATAGGCCGCCAAACGTTTTCGCAGGTCGCGCGCTTTACCGATGTAGATAATCAGGCCTTCCGCATCTTTCAACAGATACACACCGGGTTCATGGGTCGTGAGGGATAATTTTTCCTCTACGCTCAGGGCCTGCACGCTGCCATCAGATAATTGCTTCATCATATCAGTATAAGCCGTGTTTTATAATTTTCCCACAATTTTGATTTAAGCCTCCAAAAGAATTAAAAAAACCAAAAATGATTTTTAAGCCTCGAGCACGACCAGCTTCTTCAACGCCTTAATTTTATCCCTGAGCACTGCGGCACGCTCAAATTCAAGCGCTTTGGCAGCCTGGCGCATTTCGCTTTCCAAGGCGCTTATCGCCGCATCCATATCATCAAGTGATTTATATTGCGCGAGGTTCTCGCTTAATTGATGCATCGGCGTTGCTTCAACTTCTTTTCCGAAATCAAAAATCTGGGTCACTTCTTTGCGAATCGTTTGCGGGGTAATCCCGTGCTTTAGATTATATGCATGCTGGATTTCTTTGCGCCGCCGCGTCTCCTCCATGGCCTGTTGCATCGATGGGGTGACCTTGTCCGCGTATAGCAGAACTTTCCCCCGGACATTTCGGGCAGCACGGCCGAAGGTCTGGATCAGAGATCGCGCCGAACGCAAAAAACCCTCTTTATCGGCATCGAAAATAGCCACCAGTGAAACCTCCGGTAGGTCCAAGCCTTCGCGCAACAAATTGATGCCCACCAGCACATCAAATTTTCCCAGTCGAAGATCTTGAATAATATCCATGCGTTCAAGCGTATTGATATCAGAGTGCAGATAACGAACGCGAATGCCCAAATCAGAATAATATTCGGTAAGATCCTCGGCCATCCGTTTGGTCAAGGTCGTCACCAGGACCCGTTCGTTGTGTTTTTGGCGGAGCAAAATTTCTCCGTAAAGATCATCCACCTGATTCCTTGCACTGCGCACTTCCACCTCCGGGTCAATCAAGCCGGTGGGACGCACAATAAGCTCGACCAAAGAATCCCTGGATCTGGAAAGCTCATAATCGGCCGGGGTGGCAGAGACATACACCACCTGGGAAATGCGCGCCTGGGTCTCCTCAAATTTAAGCGGCCGGTTGTCCAGCGCCGAGGGAAGACGAAATCCATATTCCACCAGGGTCTGCTTGCGCGATCGATCTCCCCGATACATACCGTGAAGCTGGGGGACCGCAATGTGACTTTCATCGATAACCAAAAGAAAATCCTTTGGAAAATAACTTAACAGTGTTGGAGGGGGTTGACCGGTTTTTCTTCCGGTTAGATGTCTCGAGTAGTTCTCAATTCCATGGCAGTAACCCAGCTCCTGCATCATTTCCAGATCAAATTGGGTCCGCTCTTCGATGCGCTGCGCTTCAATTAATTTGTTTTCCCGACGGAAATATTCGATGCGTTCTTTCAACTCGCCTACGACGGCTTCGATGGCTTTTTCGCGGGTTATTTTGGTAGTCACATAGTGACTGGCTGGAAAAATGGCAATGCTTTTGAGACTCTTGAGCACCTTTCCTCTCAAGGCATCAATTAAAGCAATGTTTTCAATTTGATCACCGAAAAAATCGATCCGCACCGCCTGGTCTTCTTCATAGGCAGGAAAGATTTCGACCCGGTCACCCCGCACCCGGAATACGCCTCGGTAAAAGTCGACATCGTTGCGCTCGTAATGCATCGAAATCAGATCAAATAAAAGCTTATCCCGGACGAGTTGCATATCGGTCTCAAGATTCACTCTCATGGCCAGATAATCTTCCGGTGCGCCCAGCCCAAAAATACAGGACACACTGGCGACCACGATAATATCTTTTCGCGAAAGGACCGATCGGGTAGCTGAATGACGTAATTTATCAATCATGTCGTTGATTGACGAATCTTTTTGGATATACGTGTCTGTGGAAGGGATATAGGCTTCGGGTTGATAGTAATCATAGTAACTGACAAAATATTCAACGGCATTTTCGGGAAACAGCTGCCTAAATTCGTGATACAGTTGGGCGGCCAAGGTTTTATTCGGTGCCAACACCAGCGTCGGTTTATTGACCCGTGCAATCACATGGGCCATTGTAAAGGTTTTACCTGAACCGGTAACCCCCAATAACACGTTGTGACGTTGTCCGTTGAGGATGTTATGGCTGAGCGCCTCAATGGCCTGGGGTTGGTCGCCGGTCGGTTCAAAATTGGAAACAAGTTTAAAGGTATTCATATAGATATAAAAATTAATCAGCCTCCGGATGTTGGCAATCGTCAAACGCCATCGATGTAAGGCGGCGCTTTATTCAATCAACGCCATGCACATTGCGGCAATTCCCTTCCCTTTCCCGATCTCCCCTAATCCTTCGGTGGTCGTTGCTTTGATATTGATTGCGCCTGCGGGAATATTCATCGCTTTGGCGAGAGTGGTTTGCATTGACTGCCTGTGGGATCCTAATTTTGGTGCTTCGGCAGACAGGACCGAATCCAGATTGACGATGCGAAACCCTTTTTCAGCCAGCATACGGCAGGTTTCGACAAGCAGCTTTAGACTGGATATATTTTTATATTGAGGGTCGGTATCCGGAAAATGCATTCCGATATCACCCAAACCGGCGGCTCCAAGCAGCGCATCACAGATTGCATGCGTCAACACATCCGCATCTGAATGCCCTAGCAAGCCTTTTTCATAAGCAATGGATACACCGCCCAATATCAGCGGACGCCCTTTAACCAAACGGTGAATATCATACCCGATTCCAACACGCATGATCTGCTCCTTTGGCCGTGCACCTAAATATTGTATGAATATTAAACAGTTATATGCATAACACATTCCGGGCTATCGGTAAAGACAATCGATATGAATTGCTTATTTTGTTCAGCGGAATGGCCTGAAAACAAAAACTATTTAAGTATTTACCGATTCGGCCGATATCTTTTTTATGATCATGCTGATTGACTCCATTTTACTACCGGCCTTATTCGATTTTAAATTTAGGAAGCATCGATGTCCGCAAAACTGACAATTCTTGTTCTGACATTAGCCATATATGTTTTGATTGTCGCTGCCTTTAATAAGGCCAGAATTAAATATTCGGGTGGTAAAGTCGGGGATGTGATTAATTTGATTTTGATCACCGTGGTGCTGATGTTTTTAGGTGACTACGTGCTGTTGCTTGAATCCTATCTTGCAGACAATATCCTTTTTACGCTCCAAACCCTCTTTCGGACCCTTGCCCTATCCTTTTTAGCATACGGGGGCGCGAGAATCGCGGGCGGGTAAAAATGCCCGGGGATATCTCGACGGCTCACACCCCGCACTCAACCGTTCAGGTCTGCTTATTTTCCAGACGCTCTTGGAGTTGCAAAAGGACCTGTTTGATCTCTTCGATGACATGGTCGCGGTCATTAATCCGGGTTTGACTGACCTCGACAGCGGGAAGAACGGCATCAATTTCCTGAATGGTGTGCAGTGTCATTTTGGGCCCGAGAAGATCGCCTGCCTTTGATAGGATATTAAAAATAAACTCATTGAAACTATTGATTAGCGTTCGGCAGGCGTCGGTGTAATTGGGTATGGGAGCTAATTCCCGGGAAATTTCGCGGATATTGATGTCAACAGCATTTTTTGGCTGAAAATTGCGGAGGATCTCGTAAGGCTGGGAGGCGGCAACCTGTTTGGATTCATCGAAAACAGCAATGGTCTGCTTGCCGAGTTCGGCCTCAAGGCTGCGAAACAATGACCGTAAGAAATTGTCATATGGCCCGATAATCGTTGAATATTGATTGGATTCTTGAGCGGGTTGCGGCGAAAGCGCTTCGGCTGCTTCCTTGTTAGGCTCTATGAGCCCGGATGACAGCAATGAATAGAGGTTTTTATAAGCCGAGTATTCATCAAATCCACTATCTCGTATCACCTGCCGAATTGAGCGCTGGCCGTCAACCAAACCCAGAATTTTCAATTCGGCTGAACTGAGCGTGATTTCGCCTTTGTTGCTGACCCGGCTCGTTAGCCGATAGGTCAGCGCATCGTCTGGGATATGCTTGCGTAAAATAGATATTTCGTCGATTCGACGAGAAGCTTCCAGCAACAGGCTCACCACATTGATCTTGGCAACAACCATGCCCTTCACGTTGATGGCGGCATCGTTATATTCGAAATCACCTTTATCGCACAAAAAAAGATTGAATATCATTTGTTCGATTTGCCGGTGAATGTTCTCCTGCAGCTTTCGGGAGGTCAGGATGCCCTGCTCGATAAGAATTTTACCCAGCGCTTTTTTCTCAACCTTGCTTTTTATTAAGGCCGCCTGGAGCTGTTCCTCTGAAATAATACCGCTGCTTTTGAGAAAATGGCCCAGACGGTCGTTCTTTTGAGAGCCGGTCGCATAGATGATCTGGCCATCTTTCAAATAAATGCGGATTTCTTTGTCTTCATTTTTGACCTTCAGCACACCGGTCTTTTGATCATTACATAACAGCTGAAAAATGCTGTTAAGGTTAAAAGTTTCAAAATTACCTGTTAACGGCATGACACCCTGATCCCTTTATATGCTTTGGGCAAGCGGCGGAAAAACGGCTATCAATCGAGCGTTTAATCCGGATCACTTGATTGGTCTGATTTTAGATTTACACTCAGTTTAGCGGCCAAAGAAGTTCTTGTCAACGACCCATAATGCTTGACCTGTTGCCTTCAACCCGTATATTGTTAAGCCTTTCACTAGAAGTGGTTTCAAAACCCCATTTGGGACCCAATGGCTGTGTTGCCCCGCGAAGCGGGATTCGCGCCATTCCTATTACACTATGGTGCATCACAGGCCTCCGATAAATGCTCAAATACCCATATATGTATGCTGAGAACAACGACTTTCTTGATCGGCCTGCGCCTTGCCCTTGGACCTGATCTGAGGTTTTGAAATCACTTCTAATCAAAACCGGTTGCCTGAACGAAAGAGCAACCATGCTGGGAGAAGATCTCAAATGAATATCGGTAATTTGCTGATTGACATAAAAAATAGAAACAAAACCGGTCTCAATGAGGCCGAGGCCAAAGCGCTTTTAAGGAAATTTGGCGTTCCGGTGGTGCAGGAAGCGGTGGTTTCAGATGCGCCAGAAGCCATTTCCGTGGCCGGTGAACTGGGCTATCCGTTAGTGATCAAAGGTTTGGGTGCCACGCTGGCACATAAAACGGAACGGGGCTTGGTGCGTTTAAATCTGAACAACCCGCAGGACATTCAGGAGGCGGTGGAAGCAATCAAGGCGGCTGCGGCAGACGAGCTTGAAGGCTTTTTGGTTCAGCCGCAAATTCAGGGAAAAAGAGAACTGGTTGCCGGTTTGTTTCGCGATCCTCAATTCGGACCGGTTGTCATGTTCGGTATCGGCGGCGTGTTCACCGAGGCGTTTGCTGATGTCAGCTTTAGACTGGCGCCGATAACCGAGGCCGATGCAGTCGAGATGCTGACTGAAATCAGGGCTACCGCATTTCTTGGAAAATATCGTGGCGAAAAGGCGATTGACCGTAAACAAATTATTCAGACCCTCCGCGGGCTTTCACGCATCGGTGTTGAACTCCCGGAAATCGCCGAGATCGATATCAATCCCCTTTTGGCCTCATCTGATGGCCGTCTCCAGGCGGTGGATGCCCTGGTGGTACTCGGTCAAGTGGCTGTTGAGCGACAGCTACCGCCTCCTGTCGCACCGGATGCAATTGGTGCGATTTTTCATCCGAAATCCATCGCCTTTATCGGCGCTTCGTCCCAAATGGGAAAATGGGGCCACATGCTCACGGTGAATACCATCAGCGGCGGATATGAGGGGAATATCTTTCTGGTTAATCCAAAAACAGACCGCATTGCCGGTCGCAAGGTGTATCGTTCGGTTTTGGACATATCGGAAGCGGTTGATCTGGCTGTTGTGACCATACCCGCAGCCGGAGTTCTGGATCTGATCCCCCAGATGAAGCAAAAGGGTATCCGCAACATGCTTCTGATCACTTCGGGTTTCGGCGAAACAGGCCAAACGGGTAAAGAACTGGAAGCAACATTGGTGCGGGCTGCGCGGGACGCTGGGATTTTGATTCTGGGGCCGAACACAATGGGTATCTGCAATCCGCACATCCATTTTTATTGCATAAGCTTTCCGGCTAAACCCAAAGCCGGATCGACCACCATGGTCTCTCAATCCGGGAATATGGGCGTTCAGCTGTTGGCATTTGCCGAACAACAGGGCATTGGAATCCGCGGTTTTTGCGGATCCGGCAATGAGGCCATGATGACCATCGAAGACTATCTGGAAGGGCTGGAAGTCGATTCTTTGACCCGCACGGTGATGCTGTATGTGGAAAGCGTTAAAAACGGACGGCGCTTCTTTGAAAGTGCGCGCCGTGTCGGAAAAAAGAAACCGATCGTGCTTTTAAAAGGGGGTCAAAGCCTGGCGGGTAATCGCGCTGCAGCCAGTCATACCGGGGCTCTAACTTCTGACATCCGGGTGTTTGACGCGGTCTGCCGCCAGACGGGTATCGTTAAAGTCGATCAACCCATGGAGTTGCTCGATTTGGGTGCGGCCTTTTCATCACTGCCCCTGCCAAAAGGAAATCGCACAGCCATAATGACCCTGGGCGGCGGCTGGGGCGTGGTTACCGCCGATCTATGCGCCCAATTCGGCCTCGATGTTACCGAGCTTTCCACAGATATTATAAGAGAAATAGATAAAATTCTACCGCCTTACTGGAGCCGGTCCAACCCCATCGATCTGGTCGGCGAACGGGATCCGACCATTCCCAGGGCTGTTCTGGAATTGCTGCTTAAATGGGACGGTTGCGATGCGGTGATCAATCTGGGAACTTTGGGACGCCGGAAGGTTCTAAAAAAACTATCAGAATCTGTTTTAAAGGCGGATCCCACATATTCAGATGAATTTATTAAAAATATTCGCCGGGATTTTAAAAAATTCGAAGAGGATTATATCGTTCAGATCATTGACTTAATGAAAAAATATAATAAGCCGGTTTTCGGCGTCAGCATGCTGCCTGATGAAAAGCACCAGACCGTATACCCGCACAAAAAACACACCCTCAAGGCGGTATTCTTCCCGACGCCGGAACGTGCGGTGGGTGCTTTTGCTAAAATGGTTCAGTATCATAAATTTTTGAGTCGTGATGCGTAGTAGCGCATAGAGAATTTAAAGAAAATAATTTTATATAATTACTAATACTTGTTATAATATATATAAAGCAATACTTGAATTTAAGTTTTGGCTTGTGCAGCATCCTGGTTTATGGTATGAAACCGCATCTTTTTGGGTTTTGCATGACCCCTGGTTCGTTTGAATATGAACGCTGCCAAGGATGATGATACGGAAAATGAAAGCAATGGCCAAAAAATTAAACTATCAATTCGATTTTGAAATCGGCTATCTGGTAAAAAGTCCCTGTTCGCAATGCCTTTACCGGGAGATACTCCCCCAATGCATTGAAGCCTGCAGCGTTCTTGAAAAAATTCATGCGCTGCTGGCCGAAGCCGTATCCTGCACCCGTAGGGCATAATTTATGTCAGAATACAGAAGACAGATGATAGAGATCAGCCCGCCCTCTTCTGTATTATGCCCTCTGTTTTCTATCATCTGTCCGCTGACATCTGCTTCCTGACATCCCACAACGCATCGCGCAGACCGGAGGTGCGTTCAATTTTTCGAGCAATCGCGCTACGGATGATCGAACGCGTTCCCCAGACGGTCATTTTTTTGCGGGCGCGAGTCAATGCCGTGTAGATCAGTTCACGGGTTAAGACGGCAAAATCCCTGTCGGGTAGAATGAAAAGCACCTCATCAAATTCTGAACCCTGGCTTTTATGAACCGTCATGGCATAGACCGTTTCGTGCTCCGGGAGCTGATAGGGCTGGAAACGGCGCACGCCTCCGGCATTATCCGGGAAAAAAACGCTCAGCACAGCATTCTGGGCATCATCTGAAGGCAGCGCGATGCCGATATCGCCATTAAATAAACCGACCTGGTAATTGTTTCGGGTGATGAGCACCGGTCGGCCGGCATACCAGGGGTTGTCCTTCATCGGATCCAATTGAATCAGGTTTTTGCGGCTCAATACCTGCTCGGCCAGTTTATTGACCGCCTGAACACCCAAGGGGCCGATATTTAACGCACACAGTATCTTAAAGCGCTGCAAGCGGCGCAGGGCCTGGGCCGGATCACGGGTTTGCAGATAGGGCTGATATCCGGATACAATCTGTTCGGCCAAGGTTTTCATCAAAGATTTACTTGCGTGCAATTGCTGGTACAAGACGGACTTGCCGTCTGCCTTCTCAAGCATGGCGATTGCCGTATCGGCATCTGCACGGTTCACCGCCCGGCTCAACCCGCCGATAGCGCTGCCGGCAGCAAATCGGTAGCTTTCTTGCAATACAACAATGGAATCCTGCAAGCCGGATTGCCCATTCAGCGCCTTAATTTCCTGTTCGATATTTTCTCCGGTTACTTTTTTGAGCTGATTGATAAAGGGGGCTGAAAAACCGTGCGTCACATTCCGGTCGCAGATATCCCCCAGAACCGA
>Ga0209536_100009986_pt1 | contig 14044 bp, 8 predicted proteins | sample DeeMarSeWOR28_12_FD_187461 | JGI IMG/M metagenome (GOLD analysis project Ga0209536, IMG submission 187461) | Marine sediment microbial communities from White Oak River estuary, North Carolina - WOR-2-8_12 (SPAdes) (version 2) | ecosystem: Environmental > Aquatic > Marine > Intertidal zone >...
CGAGCTGGTACTTGAGGTCCTTCATGAGATTGGTGAAGGCAACCCTGAAGAGGTCCTCCATGAGGTTGCCGGAAAGCTTCAGGCGCTTGTTTGCATAGTGATCCTTGTCATCGGGTTCTCTTTTACCAAGAGAAAGTTCCAGCACCGTCCGTGCGATTCTTCCCAGGAATATGGCCTTCTTCAGTCTGTCCTCCTGCCTGTCCCCGAGGTGCGGGAGAAGTGACCTGTCGAGAATGGATGCCACCTTCTTGACCCTGTATTCCTTGGCCTGTCCTGTGGCGAATTTCTTTTCTAAAAATAAAATTGCATCCTCGGTTGTGAAGATACCGTTTGGAGGGTAGGTCTTCTTGTCCTGGACCTCCTCGATATTAGCATAGACGATGTTTGCCATCTCGGGATCCGAGACAATGGATTCGAATATGGCCTCGTCACTCTCCATGTCAAGGGCCTTCATAAGTACGACCAGAGGAATCTGGCCCGATGCAGAGGGAACAGAGACCATTAGCATGCCGTCCCTCTTTTTTTCCACGAGTGTCAGGGCCCTGTATCCTTCCTTTTGGGAGAAAACCTTGGCCACCTCTATCTTGTGTCCGTACCGCTCATTGAACTCCACCATGACCCTGTTGGGGGCCAGGTCTTCCAGGGAGATGAGGCTGCGCTCTGTTCCTCCGATGATGAAGTAGCCGCCGGGATCAAGCGGGTCTTCCCCCAGCTCGATGAGCTTTTTTACATGCTCGTCCCTGGACAGCTCCACTTCGGAGTCGATATTGTCCTGGTGGATGTTGCATTTCTTTGATTTGACCATGACGGGAAGGTTGCCTATGTGAACCCTTTCCGGTTCCTTATCCACACCGTTTTCCACAACAGTGCACTCGAGAAAGATGGGGGCCTCGTAGTTGAGGTTTCTCAGCCTGGCCTCCATGGGAGTCAGGGGATTTGTCGCACCGTTTGCCTCTTTTACCTTGGGCATGTCAACAAAAATCGTGGACCGGGCATTACGCTCTATTGCACCAGTTTTAGGATTCCTTTTTCTCCCGATTCTGATTTCGACTGTCTCCCCTCCGGTCTTGTCAATCTCGAGTCTGATGAGGCCTCGTTCCTCTTCTGTATCGCCTATTCTTATGTTGTCCACAACACGCTGCATGCCTGAGTTTAGATTGTCCGGGGTAGGCAGAAAGTCGTTGAATGATGCTATGTGATGGTTGACAATACTCCTTTCCCGAAAGAATGATTCTACCAATTCTCTCATTTACTTCACCCTATCCACAACTGTTCTGTACACCACGCTCACGCCAGCAGAATCGCTGATTCGAGTGATCTTTATGATATTTCCTTCCTCGATTGGGCCGTGGACCATTTCCAGGATTTTTATCACGGGATCGTCCTTGCGGATCTTCGGGAGCTGATCCGATGTAATCTTCAATTCCTTTAACAGCGCCTGTGCCTCTTTTTCTGATAACAATGAGTGTTCGGGCACTAAATCATGCAGCATAACATTGACATCAACCATAGTCAGACCCCCAGGATTTACTAACTTTAACATGCCTCCCATATCTCATTTTCATGCCGATTTTTACAAAATCCCATGTTCTTGCCCACTTTCTTCTCCATTCGGTTTCTTGAACCCAATCTCCTGTTACCGTCGATTATCATGTTCAGCGGGCCCGAGGGGAATTTCGAGTTTTCGCCTCACAGGCTTTACTTTTCGAACCCCTGGCCACCTGGTTTCTTGCCGCCAAATCCAGTTTCAGCATTTCAACTCCCTGATGTTTTGCCGCCGGGTTCAAACGGTTAAAAGCCAGATGCTCTTTCTAGGAACGTGCATGATTCAACCTATCCGTTTCCAATCCTGAGATAATGTTCTACCTAGCTGAGCTACGGGCCCGTTCTAATCATGATACTCGAAATAGGTTTCACCATAAGTTATGTTTAAATATATAAACTTATCGGTAATTTTATCACTTTGCCCGGTTTACTTCGCTGATTGCCTTATTATTATGGTTCATTTAATAATAATCAGCGCAAATAACGGTGTTATTTGCAAAAAATATATAAACCATGGCCAGTTAGGGCCCCTGCCCATCTGGCTTTTTTTCTTCTAGGGCAATATATTATAGATTTACTTGATTATTGATACTTCAATATTCTCTGATTTTAATCTCCTCATTTCTTTTTTAGGTATATGCAAAAAGGTATAAACATCTATTCTATTTGTGGTTCGCTTCGAAAAGGGGCCGTAGGGTAGCTTGGACCATCCTTCCACCTTGGGGTGGTGGGTACTCGAGTTCAAATCTCGACGGCCCCACTACACTTTTATATTGAATTAATTCGTGGGGCCGTCTTGGCTGTTCGGTTATGTTGTGACGTCAATATCGTCTTAATCCGAACAGCTCGTCGGCCCGGTGATATCCTGTGCGTATGTGAATCCGTGGGGCCGTCTCAATCCATAAATATTTATTATTAGCCGAAGCGGTTATATGGGATAAAAGGCATTTCGAAATGCAATATAATTTGGCCCGTTTGGTAAGGCGTTGATACGAGGGTTGAGGAATGGGAGAAGAGGAGGATAACATCGACATAGATCGAAAACAAGGAGACACCTTGGCAAGAAATCTACATTTTGCATTATTTTTCTTGCATTTCTGCATTGTAATTATTATGATTGTCTTATTGGCCTTTGGATTAGGTTCCATGTGTTGTACATTGATCTTTATTGTGTTACTGTTTCTTAATATTCTGTTCTTCTGGCACAGGAGAAAAATATATCGAATCAGAAGGGAACAACAAGTAAAGCAAATCAGTACATACGAACAGATATCCAATCTCCCCAAGGTTTACGATTTCTACTGTCCAAAATGCCTGTACCAAACCAATGAACAGGTTGAGATATGTCCGAATTGCGAAACAGGTAATTTAATGCCTACAACCAAAAATCCCGATTAACGGATGAAACCGGAATCGCAACAAAGGTGAACAAATGGAAAATTTCCTAAAAAGTGATATTGGAAAAACCGCAATCACATTGATTGCCGCTTTTCTTGTGGTATTCATAGTTCTATATTTCCCATTCATTATTTATAATAACCAAATGTAGAGATATACCAACCTCGCATATGGAGAGGGATTCATGATGCAAAACCCTTCCCGAAAGGGAATAATGGCCAAGTTAAAGGAATTTAACAGGAAAGTAAATGAACTCCTTATTGTGGATTCCAGCAGATACTTACCGGATTTCCCGCAGTGGGGTAAAAAGGTTTTTCAAATTGACAGGGTAACAGGCTATTTTGATGTTGATGTGATGATTGGAGGTGGCGCGTTTTTGATGCTTTCTTCAATGATTCTATATTACGGGCTTGCAACTATGGACATGATCTCCATTGTTTTTCTCTTATTTTTATCCCAATCTCCATTTTGGGAATGGTTATTGCATTCAAGAACTTAACTCGTCCATCGGTTTATGTTTTTGACAACGGGGTGTACTATCCTAACGCGAACCAGTGGTCATGGAAGCCAAAAAACACTTTCATTCCATTCTATGAAATGATTGATTTGCAAAGGAAAAGGAATAGGATTATTCTGATAACTACAAGCGGGAACTATCGTATAAGTCTGGGTAGAATGGAATCAGATCAACTTTATTATTACCTACAAAATACTTGGGGCAGGTACAGACACGGATAGACATGCAAATCCTAGTTTACGCAACCTTCCTTCCCATCGCCCCCCCAGCCGTGGCCGCATCCTTTTTGAGCTCCTCTCGTGCCCTCTTGATAACCCTGTCGGGATCCTTGTAATATGCAGAGATGATTCTCGACACATCCATGTAGTTGCCCACACCGATCTTGCGCATGTACGCTGTTATATCGATTCTGCGCTTGACCTCGCGCTCAACTTCCCTGAGGGTCATATTCTTTTGAGCCTGGACCTTCTCGTAGATGTAGCTGTGACCGCTGTAGTTGAATGTGTCGTCGGCTGGATTCCAGGAGTATGCCGTATTGGTGATGAGCTCGTTTGTTTCCGGGTCCAGACCAACTATCTCTGTCAGACCCTTGACGCGCCTGGTCATTTTTGTACCAACCTTCACCTGGGCCTGAAGAAGCACGATGTCCAGTGCGGTAATAAGTGCCCTGGGCAGGTTGATTGGCGGGTTCTCCATCCTGTGTACCATGGATTGGGTGGACTCTGCATGAAATGTCGTATAGGAGGCCTTACCGGTTGCCATGGCCTGGAACACTGTGTATGCTTCAGAGCCTCTCACCTCTCCCACCATGAGGTACTGTGGACGCTGGCGAAGACCCATGGTTAAAAGATCGAACATATCGATTTCACCGGGAGCTTTCCCTGTAATGGGGCTCTTTGCACCGAAACCGCTCCGTGTGAGCGTGGGCACCCAGTTCTCGTGGGGAAGGTTCAGCTCACGGGTATCCTCGATTGTCACGATTTTCATCTGGGGAGGAATGAACAGAAGAATCGCATTCAAAGTTGTGGTCTTCCCCGATGCCGTTCCACCGCAGATGAGCATGGACTGTCCGTGCTCGATTGCCAGCCAAAGATAGACGACCATCTCGGGTGACAGGGTCTTGAACTTTATAAGATCCAAGAATGTGAAGGGATTCTCCCTGAAGCGTCTGATTGTAAAGGATGAACCCTTCTTTGTCACATGTGTGGAAAGGGTCTCCTGCAGCCTCGAGCCGTCGGGAACAGTTGCATCCAGCATGGGGCTGGCCACGCTGATGTGCTTTCCGCATTTCTGAGCCATCCACACGACAAAGTTGTCCAGCTCCTGGGCTGTATTGAACTTGACATTGGACCTGATTGAGCCGTACTTCCTGTGGTAGATAAATATTGGCACACCCACACCGTCACAGGATATGTCCTCCACCTGGTACTCGATCATCATGGTCTGTATCGGGCCGTAGCCGATGAAGTCCCTTCTGACATAGTAATACAGCCTCTCCTTGGATATGGGATTGAGCCTGATGTCCATACCCTGTAAGAGACCGTCCATTGTCTTTCTGATGTAGCGCTCGGCTTGGTCCACCGTCTTTTCCGGAATCAGCTCGAACGTATCAATGAAACCCTCCTTGAGAAGTTCCAGTACATCCTCCTCGTCCTTGGACAGAGGGGGTTCGATGACCTCGTAGAGGTATTCATCCGTTTGATTGTCGTACTTGATTCGCACATAGGAAAAGGGTTCCTCCACATTGGATATTTCGATTTCGTCCACCCATTTCTCTGCGATCTTTGGAACCGGTGATATCTTACGGGCCTCCTCGCCTTTGAGACCTCCGGGCCCTCCGCCGGTTCCCATGATTCTTCGGGGGGGTCCCTTTCTGACAAAGAACGAGGCATAACCTATCTTGACCTTCTTGAAGAACTTTCTCATGCCCTTGAGCTCTTCCTCCATCTTCTCGAGCTCAGCCTCCTCCTGAGCAAGCCTTTCCTTTTCAGCCTCAATTTCCTCTTTTCGTTCCTCGATGGCCTCGATTTCGCCGTCTATTTCGGAGACCATCTTCTTGTCGACCTTTGCCTTGGCTTCAGCCATGGTAACACACCTCAAATGAAGTTACGCTATCAATCTCAGCATGAGAAACGCACATATCAGCAGAATGAAACTGTGTACAAGACCGTTTTTCAGTTTACCCGTGGATAAACTACCCGCAATCAGACCGTCCCCAACGGCATGGGCAAGGGCAGCCACCAGATACGTGAACTGGATGGCAGATATTGCCTGAGACTGGATTATCTGCACTGAACCTCCCGCCCCGGCTTCGCCAGTACTTACCAATTCGGCAGTTTCTTCGCCTGCCTCCCTCATCTGGGGCAAGAATGTAGCATTCAGGATGAGGATGGTAAACATGAACACGAAAAACGAGATATAGATAACAGCGATGTATGTACTCATGGAGAGTTTGCGCTCCTTGTCCATGAGCTGGACCTGCTTTGTATCGTTTGCCACCAGTGTCAGCACATCAGCTACATTGCCCCCAGCGTCATTGGACTTCATGATGATTGCGCAGACCCTGTTTACGAGAGGGGTCTTGACTTTTTCAGAGAACAGCCTTATGGCATCGTTTGCGGGGACTCCCCAATCGATGCGGGCCGCCATCTTCTTGATTTCCGGTGTCAGTTTGCCGTACCTGCCACCTGAGGCAACGACTATGGCATCTGCCAGCGTCATTCCGAACCTGCCGGCCTCCGCCACGTCTCTTAGGAAATCTGGAAGACGGTCCTCTATTGCCCTGATGTTTCTGTCGAACCGCATGATGTAGATACCTGGAATGGCAAAGGGCGGGATCATGGCAAGAATTAAGAAGTTGATGAAATCCCCATCAAGGCGGAAAGAGTCCGCGGGAGGCTTTCCCAGCTCGAAGCCCTTGTCTATCTGGAGAGTAGCTCTTCGTGAATCTTCCTCTAATAGAAGCTCATCAGCTTCGGCCTCTGACACCTGCATGCCGGTGATGGTGTAGTAAGTGACCTCTTCGCGACCGGCTTCGTTCACAGTGACCTCCATTACCCTGACATTGTCTGTGCCGACAATGCCCACGGGTTTGTTATTTGCATCGAATATGACATCGGCCTTGCCCTCGAGGTCCACGGTTCCGACCTGGGCAAGATAGGCGAGTATCAGGAACAGTACGGTCAGGACAATAGCGATTCCTGATGTTATCGCCAGCCAATTGGTTTCCTTTATCGCCTTGATCTTTTTTACTTTCTCTGCCATGTTTCTCGCCCCTACTCACTCATTGAAGATATGCCCACAATAAATCCGACCTGGGTGCCTGGAATCATACCGAAACAAACAACATAGAGCAGCATCAGGATGAAATCGGGATTGCTGCCCACCAGGGCCATGATGGACATCATGACCACCAAAAACAGGGGAAACGCCACGCCCACCGTAACAAAGCTTTCCGCCAGCATGCCCAGGGTTTCGATTCGAGCCCGAAGGTCGAGCCTTCTCTCGTCCTCGTACTGCTTGGCCTTGATTAGGAAGAAGGGTTTCAGCTCGCCACCGGAGCTCGATGTCGTAACCACTCCCTGGAGGAAATCCTGGAACTTTATCGAGGGTGTCCTCAGGGATGCCAGCTTTATAGCCGAAAGAATATCGGAACCCAGAAGCTCGGTGTCACGGGTTATCCATTCGGCCTCCTTCTGGATCTCTCCGTAGATGGGCTGCTTGGCCAGCTCCTTGAAGATGACGTCCACATTGACATTGGCCGAGGCCATGGCCGAAATAAAGCTCATGGCAGAGGAAATTCTCTTATCGATGTCCTTGCCCCTGGCCTTTGCCTTGCTGCCCGGAGACGACATCATGCCCGAGTAAACCGCCACGGGCACAATCACCATTGCAATGGCTCCGATGATAAATCCCCAGAATCCCCATGCAAGGAAGAAGAACAAAAATCCAATAAAGATGCCGGCTGCGATGACAATTACTGCGGATAACAGTGTGGTCATGAGGACCTTTGCAGTATACTCGTCAGGCCTGATTCTCATGTGGGCCTTCTGAAGCATCTCCTCCAGTTTGGGATTGACCTTGCCGCGTCTTTTTACGAAATTGCCCATTGTCCTCCAGCACAGCTGCTCCCAGGGTGTGAGAGTTATCTGCTCGGAGGTGGCACCCCTTGGCAGCTTCACCATGTGGGGGCCGAAATCCTCGAGGTACAGCTCCTCGTGCCTGGTTGTTGTCACCATTCCTCTCTTGGAGGATTCCAAAGCCGAAAATGCATCTCTTACTTCAGGGGACAATTAATCACCTCGCCGCCTTTTTCATACGGGCAACAGCCTTCTTCTGGGCCTCGAGCCTGTCCATCTTAGCAATCTCTTTTTTGATCTCCTCAAAGGCGATGCTGGGTTCTTTGTAATAGCCAGAGACCAGGGAGCCCATCTCCTTGAAGTTGGTCATGTTCTTTCGGACCATATAATTTACTATCTCTATTCTACGCTCGACCTCCTCTCTCATCTCCTCGGAGGTGAGACCCTTCATCTCCTGGATCTTATCGTACAAGAAGCTGTGGCCCTTGTAGATGAAGGAGTCGGTTGCCTGGTCCCATTCGAACACGGTATTTGTGATAAGCTCGTTGGTCTCGGGTTCGAAACCCACGATTTCAACGAGTTCGATGATTCTTCTGACAACGCTGGTGCCCACCCGGGCGTGCTTCTGGATAATGACATTGTTGAGAGCCGAAAGCAGGATTCTAGGACACGAAATGGGGGGATTCTCCAGCCTGTGGACCATGCTCTTCACAGAATCGGCGTGCATGGTGGCATATGTGGTATGACCCGTGGCCATGGCCTGGAACATAGTATAGGTCTCCTTGCCCCTCACCTCACCCACCATGATGTAGTTGGGCCTCTGTCTCAGGGCCGCCCTCACCAGGTCGTACATGTCCACTCCCCCTGCGGCCTTGCCGTCCAGGCCCTTTTCTCCGGCACCTGTTCTAGTGACACCCGGTATCCAGTTCTCGTGGAACAAATTGATTTCCCTGGTGTCCTCGATACTCACGATCTTTGCCGTGGGAGGGATGAACAGCATGATTGCATTCAGTGTTGCAGTCTTGCCCGAAGCCGTTCCACCTGCAATGATCATGGACTCACCGTGCTCAACGGCAATCCAAAGATATGCCACCATCTCCGGGGAGCCCGAGTGGAAGCCAAGGAGGTCCACGGGAGTGAAGGGTTTTTCCTTGAATCGCCTGATGGTGAAGGAAGAGCCCCGGGTGGTGACCTCCCTAGCATAGGTGGCCTGAATTCTGTGCCCCTCCTGCGTCGTTCCGTCCAGTATAGGCTGGGACACGGACACCTGTCTGCCGCACCTCTGTCCCAAGAGAATCACAAATGAATTGAGATCGTCTTCGTCCTCGAAAACAATGGACGTTTTTATAGACTCGTAATTTCTGTGAAATATGAATATTGGAATGTCCACACCATCACATGATGTGTCCTCCACCTCAGAATCCTGGATGAGAAGGTCAATGGGTCCGTAACCCACGAAATCCCTTAATACATAATACCGTAGCTTGTCCTCGGTGTTGGGATTGATCTTCAGTCCCCTGCTGCGGATAAGGGACTTGAGGTTCTCCTCCAAATACTCCTTTCTGTCCTTGTCTGTCATCTGCTCCCAATCATAACCGAGGGTCATCTTCAGGGTATCCTTCAGATAGAGTAAAAGCTCCTTTTCCCTCTTGGAGAGCTGGGGTTCGATGCTCTCGTAGATGTACTCGCTACGGGCATCGTTGTACAAGATTCTGACATAGGTATAGGGCTCCACCACGGGGTAGAACTCTATCTCCTCGATTTTCGGATCCGTTATTTCCGGGATCTCGGTGAGAACAGAGCCCCTCTCCACGGCCTTTTCCTCTCTCATACCCTCGGCCAGCATAACCTTGACGGGCTGTTTGTTGAAGCGGCTGGCAAAGAACGTCATGTAACCATTCTTTATTTTAGTGAACCTGCCCTTTCTCTGGGCGTGTCTTACCACCTCTTCGGCTGCGCCAGTCTGAACTGCGCCCTTTTCTGCGATAGCTTCGGTTGCCATTTCAATCCCCATCTATGATTTGATAATTACGAGGTTCCCCTGCCGAGGTTCGCCTCGACAAAGGCATGGTTCAGGGTCAATCGGGCCACATTATCCACATATATGTCCAAACCATCGGCGGTGGGGGTAATGGTGTAGTGGACCCCCCGGGTCAGGCCGGCATTGGCAAAGCTTAGGTTGTAGAAGTTCTCCCAAGCGTCGGCATATTTGGATATCACGGTCAGGTTGACCCGCTTTGTGGGGGAGTCTATATTCGTATAGCTCCACCTGTCCGTATACCACAGCCTCGTCTTGATATCCTCGGAACTGGTTCCAGCAATGGAATCTTCGGTCTCGTGGTACAGCGAAATCAGCGTGGCATCCAGGTACACGTTATTGCCCTCCTTTTCCACGACGAAGCTTGGTTCCGAGCGTATGACATCCCCCTTGCTCTGGTGAAGTATCACGGCCCCGTTCTCGTAGATCAAGGTCTGCCTGACATAGAACCTATTGTAGGCTATGTACTCGATACTTCCAGACGAGTTCTCGTACACGTCCTTGCCGCTGTCGGAAAACGAGAAATTGAACCATTCGCTGCTGGGCATCAAAGACAGCTGCCCCGGGGTCTCCCTTTCGAACAGGGGATATCCATCGGCCCCCAGGTCGATTGTAACCCCCCTTGTCTCGTTCCGGATGTCGGAGGATATCATGTCCTCCACCTTATTTCTCAGGTCCGAAAACTCCTGGATGACCTCGTTCATGTGGTTCTTTTCGTTGCCCTCCATTGCCACAGGGACCCAATACAGCACAATGATGGACATCAGGGCCAAGAAGACCATGAGGGCAAGTATCGTGCCAATCACTGCGGCAACACCATCAACATCGTCTTTAATCTGTTTGATGTTCTCACATCCTTTAAATTATATCCTACCCAAATGACGGGTCCTTTTAGGCACGATTGTGTACAACTGGATTATAATGTGGCTAGGCCTCTTTGTCCTGTCCGCCTAATTATGGGTTATATTGTATTTATAATTGTCGCTATAGTTATGTACATAATCCACAATAGGACCCGTGCGAATCTAAGCGTTTCCAAGGTCTGCATCACCGATCGCTAAACAGTTGATATCCATACCGCCCTGATTGTACCTGATGAGGTTATCCACGATAAATCTCTTCCAATCCCCATCAGCCACAGAACCGTCCGCCCGCCCCAGGTTTCTGTAGAGTAAAACCGCTCCGCCGTCTTCGGGATTGCCAGAGGTTCTACCTGTTGTGACAACTGCTATATCGTCTTCTATTGCTCCATCAACATTCCCCACTTCGAGGCCTCTTATGGAGAAATATGTGCTGGGCCAATTTGTGTCCACACTAGCTATGTGCTGTGTCCAGGCAAAGCCGCCGTTGGCAGTGATCCACACCTCGATTTCGTCATTGCAGCCCGCAACGATGTCTGGGTAACCAACACCGTCGATGTTCCCCACATCGACATAGACATTGTTGGCACCGTTTATATTGTTGGCCACGGCATTGGCGGTCCACGTGGTCAGATCGCTGTCGACGTTGATGTAACGCCAGATGTCACCATCGGAATCTCCAATGACGATTTCGTGGTATTCATCATCCGAAATTAAGTCCAGAGTCAGGCTTGTGACTGTTCCCGGGTTCTGGTTGTAGACATTTGTCCAGGATGTTCCGTCGTTACGGTAGATATGCAGACCGGAGCTGGATCCTACAACAACATCCCCGTCGCCGTCATCATCCAGATCTGCTATTTCGATTGCATGGCCCATGGACACGGTACCCGCACCAGTGGCAATGATTGATCGCGACCAGTAACCGTCATTAAGATAGAGATAGATATTGCCGCCAGTGGTCCCAAGTACTATATCCAATGCGTCGTTTCCCGCATCGACTTCACCTGCAACAACGGATTGGGGATCTGAGCCCAGGGTGCTGTCGATGATCTCCTCTTCGAAATGGTCAGGGGCATAATACCAAAATATGGAGAATGTTGGATCATTGTCACCTGCTCGTGCACAGAGTATATCCTTGTCATCATCGCCATCTATGTCCTCGAAATCAACCGAGAAGATGTTCCCGATATAATCCGACTGCCCCGGTGAGGACGGAACCCATGCATATAGGTAGTTGTCGTAGTATCCATTCTGATTCTCGTAGAAATGGCCATGATAGAGATCGATATTGGTGGACCCGCCCGAATCCTCATGCCCTATGACAATGTCCATGATGCTTGCAGGAGATGTTATTTTGCATTGAATGGCCAGATACGCATAGTTCTCATCCTCGTAGCTGGTTGTATCGCCGTCCCTGAAACCCCTGATAATGATGGTGTATGCATTTTCACCAAACAACCACGGGTCCTTGTCGGCCCTAAGAAGGTTAACGCCGATTGTGTACTCTCCATCGTCCAGGCCCACATTTGTGATGATTTTCTGGTCTGCAGGGGCTCCGGAGGGACTGCCCTCGCCACCGGAAACCACCTGGTTGCCGTGGAAGTCCTGGATCTCCAGGTTGTCAAAGGTCACGTAGGTGTTGATGTCTTGGGCTATGATTTTAATGTAGACGTAATCGGTATTGTTATAGGGTTGTTCCAGTACCTCTCCCACCTGGCTGATGGAATCGTCCAGTCCGTCACTGTTTCCGTCTGTGAATGTGCCTCCGCCCGGGATGTAGCCGGGGTCGTACCACAGCTCGACTTCCGGATAGAATCCCAATGTTCCGTTGTAAACGACTATCCATGAATTCGTGGCAAAGAAATCGTCTGTTGTATCCTTAATCTTCATATAGATATCGAAATATTCGGATGTTGGAGAGCCCGGTAGATCACTTTGCATCCAGTTGAACACGTCAAGTGCACTGAAGTCCAGAACAAAGAACCAGTATCCCGCCAGAACGCCGTCATAGGCGAACTGGAGAGTGGGCGATGAGAATTCTGCAACCGTCTCTCCCGTGGAGCGGGACGTGAACCTGAATATATTGGCCTTCTCAGTATTTGTGATGGCGTTGCTACCGATCTTGACCCATACTGTTGTATAATCCGGATCCGAGACATCGAAAATTTGTATCATTTCGTTGTTCGTCTTGTTGTTGGTTATTACGAATCCCTGGTCGTCTGCGATCCATGCCACGTTCTGCTCCAGGGCGGTGCCCTCCGTGACCTTGCCTCCGGATTTGTCATATAGTACAAGAAGGGTAACATTGTCGTATGCCACAATGGCACCTGTCTCGTTGTATGCCCTGAAATAGACGGTCTCCTCCAGATTGGAGGTGACCGTACCGGGAGCTTGTATGGAACCGGGATACTGGAACAGCCAGTCGAACAACCGGTCCATATCGTACACTCCGGCCTTCCAGCTCAGCGTGAATTTCACTTCGGATATCTTCTTGTTGGGCGAGGTTCCGTTCTTTGTCCAGGCATTGAAGAACACGTTGCCCAGGCTGTCCACACCGTTGGGCGTTACCAGACCAAAGAAGACCATGTCCTCCTCACCGGTAGCCGGGGGTGTTATCGTCACCGATATCACTCCGCTCTTTGTAACTGAATTGCCGGTGGTATCAATTGCGGTGACGGTGACATTGTACGTACCCGTCGCATTGATTGCATTGACCAAGGTCTGATTGGTGAAGACGCCATCTCCGTCGGGATCGAGCATTGCGGTCCATGTCGTATTGGTGTTTACATCGCTCACGTTGATAATTACACTGGCGATGTCATCGGGGCCGTCATCGTCCCACACCCACGCGGATATTGTGACATTGGTTCCGTTGAGAACGGGGTCCGGTGACTGCCATATCTGGATTATTCTGGGTTTGTAGGAGGTGATTATGAGGTCGTGACTGATTGTGGCCATGTTGCCGTCTGAATCCCGGACAGTGAAATTCAGGGTGTACAGTCCGGTATTGTTGACATTGATGCCCGTCTGGTAGGAAAACGTACCGTTCTGGTTGTAGTCCGTCATGTTCACCCAGTACGGCTGTGACTGGTTGAGGGACTCATTGAGCTCCATGATATCCACCTGGACCTGGGCGATATCGATGTAGCCGTTGGGATCCATGACATTGGCAAATATTTGAATGTCGGTTCCGTTTCGTCCTATGGTTGGATTGGTCCATACGTTGAGGAACCTGGGCATGTACGGGAGAATCGTGAGATTCAGAGTGGCATTGGCCTGGCTTCCGCCAAGGTCCTGGGCCAGAAACCGAAGCATGTAGGAGCCCGCGGCCTGGTCCACCATGGTGATATTGATGAAGTTGCCGTCCTGGTTGGGATCTATCATCTGGACCCATCCCGTGCCATTGTAATTTCTGTCAAGGGATGTGATGTTCACCATTACAAAATCGATATCATCATAGCCGTCGGCATCCACCACCCTGGCATAGATGGTGACCTGTGAGCCGTTATCAGGGAAATTGGGATCGGTCCATCTCTCGAGGATGACCGGCGGGTTCTTTGTTTCCACAAATCCCTGTCCCGAACTTGATTCGGGATCTGTGACTCTC
>Ga0209536_100009987_pt1 | contig 14044 bp, 12 predicted proteins | sample DeeMarSeWOR28_12_FD_187461 | JGI IMG/M metagenome (GOLD analysis project Ga0209536, IMG submission 187461) | Marine sediment microbial communities from White Oak River estuary, North Carolina - WOR-2-8_12 (SPAdes) (version 2) | ecosystem: Environmental > Aquatic > Marine > Intertidal zone >...
GCGACGAGTCAGCGCATCAAGGCGCTCTACGACTTCGATTCGCGGCTCGACTACTACGAGGGCTACGCGGCGAGCTTTGCGTTCCCGGTGCATCACGGGTGGCTCGTTCTCGATGGCGAGCGCCTGATCGAAAAATCTCGCCAGGCACTAGAACTGCTGCCGGCAGAAAATCTGACCCAGCGCGGCAACGTGGCACTCGGCTTGGGGATGGCTTACTGGCATATCGGCCGACTAGCAGCAGCCCAGCAAGCCCTGGAAGAAGCACTGTCTGCCTGCCGGGGATCTGGTAATTTCTATGGGGAGATAGCCAGCCGTATCTTTCTGGCTCGCACCCTGGCGCTGCACGGCCAGCTGCGCCAGGCCTTCGCAGATCTCGAAGCGTTGATCCAGCCAGCCGAGAAATTGCCCATCTTACCTTTAATCTATCTGGATCTGGGCAGCCTGCATTACGAATGGGATGAGCTGGATGAGGCTGCCAGCTGCCTGAAACAGGCTCTGGATAGCAGCCAGCGAAAGGGCAATCTGGAGTTTCAAGTCATTGCGACCATGCTGCTGGCTCGCCTAAGGCTGGCGCAAGTAGATGAAGGAGCTGCACTGCAAACCCTGGAGCAGGCTGTCCAGCTTGCAAACGATGGGGATGTCCCTGAACGTACACTGGCGCGCCTAACCGATCAACAAATGCAATTTGCCATCAGAACCGGTAATGTGGACCGCGCTGAACATATTGCTTCTCAACTGACGGAATATGTCGACTGCCATCCCTTCTACCGTTTCATGGGGTTGACGCAAGCCCGCCTGCTGCTGGCGGCAGGAAAACACAGCCAAGCAGCCGAACTGCTGACCGAGATGGCTGAACGAGCCCAGGACAACGGCTGGGGCTATGGGTTGGTGGCGGCGCGCGCACTGCAAGCGATAGCTGCGCGAAACAGCGCAAAAGGATTGGAATACCTGCAGCAAGCCCTGTCGCTGGCTCAGCCGCAGGGCTACCTGCGTACATTTGCAGATATCGGTGAACCTTTGATGCCGCTGCTTCAAGAGACAGCCCAGCGAGCCCTGATGCCTGCTTACATCGGACAGATCATCAGCGCGATGAAAGGAAGCGGACCACTGGTCGTGGGAACAGCGCAGTTAGTTGAGCCGCTCAGCGTGCGCGAACTCGAAGTGCTCAGGTTGCTGGTAGCCGGGCTTTCCAACCGCGAAATCGCGGACAAACTGGTGCTCAGCCTGGGGACTGTCAAGAGTCATATCCACAATATCTATGGCAAGCTGGAAGTCAATAACCGGGGGCAGGCCATCCGGCGGGCCACAGAACTTGAGCTGGTTTAAATTTCCACATCCAGCAATTGGTTGGTTAAATATAAACCCCAACTAAACCCCCCAATTCTACCTTCAGGTTGATGACATCGCCTCAGTTGCCCGGTAAACTGTAGACAAGAGTTACCGTGAAGCAATTGGAGGTCTGTCATGAATCAAAATCGTATTAAATACCCGCTTCAGGACCGCTGGTCCTACCTGTGGCTGGTCATTGGGACGCTACTGACGCTCTTCTCCACTGGACAGTGGACAGTCCCGCTGTTCTCTTGGCTGGGAACGATTTTCATCCTGCGCTTTATGCGCTCCCAACCAGTTTGGCGCGGCATTCTGCTAGCCTGGCTGACCAATTATGTGGTTGTTAGTATTGCCTGGTGGAATATACTCGGTTATGGTGTTCCATTGCCAATGTTCCTTATAACGATGGCGATCAGCACTTTATTTATCGGTGCGCTGCCTTACTTGCTCGACCGGCTGCTGGTGCCCCGCTTGGGGGGATTCGCTGCTACATTAGTCTTTCCCCTGGCAGTGACTGCGATTGAATTTCTAACCATTTCAGCCAACCCGCTGGGTAGCTTTGGGGGACAGGCCTACACGCAGTACAACAGCCTGGTTTTGATGCAATTGGTATCTGTGACAGGCATGTGGGGCATCACCTTCCTACTTGGATGGTTCCCCACAGTTGTCAATTACGCCTGGGAACGCTCGTTCGCCTGGACTGAGATCCGCCGTGGCGTGGCCATCTTCGCCGGGGTGATGCTGTTGGTGCTGGCCTACGGCAACATCCGCCTGGCTTTCTTCCAGCCGCAAGCTGGCACCCTGCGGGTGCATGGTATCACAGAAGTGGATATGAACGAGAATTGGGGGAAACTTCTGAGCATCAAGGCAGATGAAGGCTGGCAGGCCATGCGTCAGCAGGCTGCTGAATTCCAGGAACGCTACCTGGATGCCTCCGTCCGGGAGGCCAGAAGAGGTGCCCAACTGGTGGTCTGGCCAGAGATGGCTGTGATGGTTCCGGCTGAGGATGAAGCTGCCCTGCTGGCGCGCGGCCAGGAAATCGCCCGCCAGGAAGGCATCTACCTGGCGATGTCGCTGGGCACCGTCTACCAGGATGACACACCGCATGAGGTCAAACTCATCATGGTCGATCCCCAAGGCCAAATCGTCCTGGAGCATTACAAATACGGCGGACAATCAGTGGAAGGGTTCAAGCCTGGCGACCGAATCTTACGCACCGTGGAAACCCCCTACGGTACGCTATCGGGCATTATTTGCTGGGACACCAACTTCCACAAACCCGTCCTGCAATCCGGTCGCAACGGCACCGATATCCTGCTCTCGACCAGCCTCGAGTTCCGCGCCATTGACCCGATGCACGCTCAGATGGCGACCTTCAGGGCGATCGAAAACGGAGTTTCCATCGTGCGCGTGGCGGATAACGGGCTTTCGATTGTGACTGACCCTTACGGGCGGACGCTCGCCGCGGTGGATCACTTCACCACCAGCGAACGGGTGATCATTGCCCAGGTGCCATCGACGGGCGTCTTTACCCTCTACCCCTTTATCGGCGACTTGTTCGGCTGGTTGGCAGTAGCGGGTCTGGTGGTAATCATTGTTGCGGCAGTGGTTCAGGGTCGCCGTGCAAAGCAGGCCGTCGCCGCAGCACCGTCAGAAGCAAAACCAGTTTCAACCAGCAGTTCAAACTAGAAATTTCCATCAAAGGCAGCTGCAATTTTGCAGCTGCCTCCCTAAAGGTTCTCGCGCCTATACACATATCGCCTGAAAGGAGAAAGAAAATGAGCAAGTCACAAGTCACCGGCGGGATTATCTGTCTGGTGTTGGCAATATTTCTTGCAATCGTGAGTTTTTCACTGCCTCCGGAAAAGCTGATGTTTATGGTGGGTGCAAACAATAATATCCCATTGGCGCCAATTATTCTGGTTGTCATCGGTGTGCTGCTGGTCGCCACCGCCGGGTGGGGCAAGAAAAAGGAAATCTAGACCCAGTCTGAGCGGATGGAGGTGTGAGACACTTGAGCTGGCTGTACCGAGCTGAGGATCTAAGCGGGAAAATTTCGGATGTGCATCACACCTTCATCGATGTATGACAAGAAATCCGGGTTGGAGAGTCGCAATGCAGCATGTAGAAATTCGTGTCAAAGGACGTATTGACCAACAATGGTCGCAGTGGTTCGAGGGGGTTGAGGTGTCCTACTGCGGGGAGGATGAGACCTTGCTGAGCGGTCCAGTACGCGACCAGACCGCGCTTTACAGCATGCTGTCCAGGCTGCGCGACCTCGGCCTGCCGCTGCTCTCCGTTAAGACAGAGATGCCAGATTTCAAAAATTTTCAAGATTTTTGAAATCTGAGCCACTATTCAGCTGGTGAAAACGTGTAGCACCAAGCTTCCCCCTCCAGGGCCGTTTCCCCATCCCGGTGTGTGATTTTGAATCCCAACTGGCTAACTGTCTAGTTTCAGAATGAATTTTCGCCCTCTTCGCCGCGCGCGTTGGAGAAGCCCTTGTCTTCACCGGCGATGGTGAAACTACATTTTTCCAACACCCGCATAGAGCCGACATTATCCTTGGCTGCCCGGGCATACAACGGGCGCGCCTCCAGAAGGTCCAGGAAAGCTGAGAGTGCCTGGGTTGCTATTCCTTTCCCCCAGTATTCTTTACCCAACCAGAAACTAATTTCCGGATCGCCGAACCAGCCATGGCATAGGATGCTGCCGGCGACATGCCCTTCAAAGAGGATAGTCTTGATCGTGATGCTGTCGTCGGCCATTATCATAGCCCAATGCGCATCGAAGGCCTTGCGGTCGGCGTGGTCCTAGGCGGTGAAGGAAGCCATGTAGTTGGCTTGCGGGTCAATCTGGTACTCGAAGAATTGGGGCAGGTCAGCCTCTGTCTAATCTTGCAGCAGGACAGCGCTTTTCATTGGGTCTGGTGTGGATTTTGTGCCATGTGATTCTCCTGAGATGCTCTAATGTCCTGGTGGACGAAAATCGACACTCTTTTTTATCGCCTCATCAAGCTCTTCAGCTGTAAGTAGCGCAACGCCATTGATGCTGAATGTTCCACTAACGTTGCCAGCTAAAGTTACGGCTGCAGTGGTTACATTGTCGGGTAAATCTACGAGGATGTAGAAGTCGTTTTCACCGAAAGAAAAATAAAAGGCTTCTAGTGATCCACCAACACTTCCAAGAGCCTGTTTTGCTGCCTCGATTCTTTTAGAACCTCCCTCTTCCATAAGCCCTTTATAACCTGCTGGCGTATACGATCCATAGAAAAGATACTTAGGCATCTGACACCTCCTATTAGAAATTGTCTTAAAATGAATATATAGATCCAATTTCTTACTAACGAAACGGGATAATCACATTCGTGGACTAATAAGGACTTGAATACGTTCCTTAAAGATAGGTTAATTGGTTGATAACCAAATCACTTAATCCAGTATCTCTTCTTTGGAATATTATACAAAGAACAGATTTGGATAAAGTCAGTTTTAGGAGTCGTAGCAGCGCTAAAAATACTGATAAATCGACTTGTTGGATATTATCATAAGAATGCTGGATATGAGACTCGATACTACAGCTTTTCTGACGGTTTGTGGCGTGAACTATTTTTTTGTTGTTTCTAAGCCTTCTGGCATGGAATTCACCTATCTTTAAGAACCACAGGGGGATATCATATAGTGGATGGCAAAAACTTTGAAGGCCTGGCTCAGTATTTCCACCGACACGCGCATTTTATTCAGCACGCGGGTCCTGCGGTTGTTTGGCTACGGGTTCCTATCAGTGATTCTGGCGCTGTATCTGGGGCAGCTGGGGCTTAGCGAAGTGCGGATCGGGCTGTTGCTGACACTCACTCTGCTGGGGGATACCGTCATCTCATTATGGATCACGACCAACGCAGACCGCATCGGACGGCGGCGGATGTTGATGGCCGGAGCGGTTCTGATGATCCTGGCAGCGGTCTTGTTTGCCGTCACTCGTAATTTCTACCTGCTGCTGCTGGCGGCGACGATCGGCGTGATCAGTCCCAGCGGGAATGAAGTCGGACCGTTCCTGTCCATCGAGCAGGCCTCGCTCACCCAACTGGTCTCTGACCAGCAGCGCACGGGCATCTTCGCCTGGTACAACCTGGTGGGTTCTTTTGCGACAGCGACGGGCGCGCTGCTTGGTGGGAGCTTAGCGCAGCTGCTGCAAGGGTTGGGCTACACACCGCTGCTGAGCTACCGGGTGGTGGTATTGGGGTATGGGTTAGTTGGCCTGATCATGATCGGTTTGTTCCAACGTCTTTCAGCGACTATTGAAGCGCTGGGTTTGGAGGCGCGCGGCATACCGGCCGGCAATCCCGTGGAGGAACCTGCTCAGCGCCGGTTTCTGGGGTTGTACCGCTCGCAGCGGGTTGTCTTCCGGTTGGCAGCGCTGTTCAGCCTGGATTCCTTCGCTGGAGGTTTCGTCATCCAGAGTATGCTGGTATTGTGGTTTAACATCAGGTATGGGGTCGAGCCGGTTGTCCTGGGAGCGATCTTCTTCGGGGCTAATATCCTGGCGGGCATTTCAGCGCTCAGCGCCGCCTGGGTGGCGGGCAAAATTGGACTGATCAAAACCATGGTATTCACGCACCTGCCCTCCAACGTGCTACTTATCCTGGTGCCTGTCATGCCCAATTTGACTTTGGCGATTACCCTGCTGCTGATCCGCTTCAGCATCTCGCAGATGGATGTGCCTACCCGGCAGTCATACGTGATGGCAGTCGTGGCTCCGGACGAACGCTCGGCGGCCTCGGGTATCACTAATGTGGCGCGTACCATTGGTGTATCCCTCTCGCCTGTGTTCAGCGGTATTTTTCTGTCCAACCCGGCTTTCCTGAGCGTGCCTTTCGTGATCTCTGGGGGATTGAAGATCATCTACGATCTGGCCTTGTATTTCAATTTCCGCTCGGTGAAACCGCCGGAAGAACAACAATCCCAACCGTCTTACGAAAAGGAGAGCTTTGGATGAGCAATTTCTTCTACACCACAATGCGACCGGCGATGTACCACGGACACGGCAAGCGTGCCCCATTCTTCGAGGGCTGGTACTACAAACTGGTCAGCGCTGATGAACAGCATCGCTATGCTGTCATCCCAGGCGTCATGCTGGGAGAAAATGGACACGCTTTCATTCAAGTGCTGAATGGCTCAAGCGGTGCATCCACTTACCACCGCTTCCCCCTGGAGAAGTTTTGGGCTTCCAGGCAAGATTTTGAGGTGCGCATTGGTAGCAGCCGCTTTACTGTAGATAGTCTCGCGTTGCAGGTCGACTCATCAAAAGACAGCATCCATGGAAATCTGCAGTTCGAAGGCATCCTGCCCTGGCCTGTGAGCTGGACCTCTCCAGGAATCATGGGCTGGTACGCCTGGGTGCCTTTTATGGAGACGTATCATGGGGTGCTTAGCCTAGATCACCGCATTGAGGGCAAGTTAGAGATCGGGGGGCAAGCGGTTGATTTCAGCGCCGGCAGGGGCTATATCGAGAAAGATTGGGGGCAGGCGTTTCCGGAAGCCTACGTCTGGTTCCAGTCCAATCACTTCGAAACGCCTGAGACGAGTATAACCGCCTCGGTAGCGATCATCCCCTGGTTGGGAAGCGCCTTCCGTGGCTTCATCGTTGGTTTGTGGCATCAGGGACAACTGTACCGTATGGCAACCTACACCAAAGCGAAGGTCAAAGAACTGGAGATCAGCGATGTCAGGGTGAGGTGGGCCCTTCAGGATAAGCATTACACCTTAGAAATGACGGCCACCCGGGAACAGGGTGGACTGCTACGGGGACCCAACCGGGAGGACATGGGCAGGCGCGTGGAAGAGACCATGCAGGCTGTGGTCGAGGTGCGTTTTATCAGCAAGGACGGAACAGTAGTCTTTAAGGGTCAGGGCTGCCATGCCGGATTGGAAGTGAATGGAGATTTAGAGCGGCTGCTCTCTTTTGCGTGAAAGCGGCATTAAAGTTCTGAAGTGCAGTTCGGGCAGCGGGTGGCCTGGATGGGGATTTCGGTCGCGCAGTAGGGGCAATCCTTGCTGGTCGGCTCAGCAGGAGCCTCTTCGGGTTCGACTCTCAGCCGGTTGACCTGCCGCACCAGCAGGAAGATGGCGAAGGCGATGATCAGGAAATCAATGACCGTAGAGATAAACAATCCGTAATTGATAGTTGCAGCGCCTGCTTCCTGTGCCGCTGCCAGGCTGGCGTACTGCTGACCATCCAGGCTGATGAACAGGTTGGTAAAGTCCACGCCCCCAAGAAGCAATCCAATGGGCGGCATCAGCAGGTCATCGACAAAGGATGTCACAATGGCGCCGAAGGCGGCTCCGATGACGATACCAATGGCCATGTCGAGTACATTGCCGCGCATGGCGAATTCTTTAAATTCCTTCAGCATAATTTGCCTCCATAGAACATCATGAAATCAGTGAGAAGGCTAACTATTCTAGGTATATGATTAACATCAAGCAGTTGTACCGCCTATTGGATTGGGTAGGTGGCGATGTTATACAGGCCAAAAACCAAGATCACTAGCCCGAGGATATCAATGATCATGCGTGCAGGGATTGACTTCATGCGCGACTGGATACCAGCTAAGAAGAGTACAGAGGCCAGGATGACGGTGTTAAGGATGTAGTCATCGCTGGTCTGGTTGGCAGCCGCACCAACCTCGAATGTCTTTGCAGCTTCCTGTTCAAGCCGCTCGGCTTCCTGCGCCTGACTGACGGAATATTCAGGCATGGAAAACGGGGATTTGGGGGCATCTGAATTGTTCCTGGGATCAGTAGCCAGCCAGGCATCGAAGGCCACCTTGAACTCGGGGCGGAATCGTTCCTCATAAAAATCAGCCAGCTGCTGGTTGTCCACTGCATAGGCGTTGATCCAATTGGCAAATAAGCCGATATCGATTTGTGTCAGCTGCCCGGCTTGATTGGAGGCGCGCACAGATTCCGTCCGCAGCGCACCAGCCTGGCTGTAATTGGTGGACTGAACGCCGCCCCAGCGGGCGGATTGGTAACCGCTCCAGGCAGTAGCCAGGGTGGCCAGCGCTAAAAGAATGGTGGCGATTATTTCAGCCAGCGGCTCCCAACGATCCCACCGGGAAGGGAGGTCGATAAAAGATCCCCTCTGCTGTTGGGCTTCTGCGCTGGACTGAGGAACCTCAACTTCCTCGGCGTGATTGATTTCAGTCTGGTTGTCAGGTTCAGTAGTCATGATGATATCTTCTCCAGATAGGATAAAGTTGGAATTTAGTTTTTTGCACCTGTATGGCGGCCCATTACTTTCGACGAATTACCCATTATTTTATCTTAAAAAATGATAGCTGATCATTTGATGGCCAACAAATCTTAAAAAGATTCAATTATCATCAACTCGTCTTCAGACAGAAACTTTTTGCCAACAAAACTGTACAGTTCGATCCGAATGATTACACTCTACAGGATTGACAGATTGTCTCCCCGCCGGCTGCTATCCCACAAGACCTTGTGAGTCCGTTGAAAGATCAGTTACCTCTACCGAGAAAAGCGGCAAATCATGCCGTGATAACCTGGCGATCAAACCGTACACGGCAGGCTGGTTGAAGACGGGACCGGACAGGGAGGGGCTTACGAAAATCAGACCTTTCCGCTCTCGCTGAACCAGTCTGCATCTGATTATTACAAATGTTACTTGAAAATCTGATTTAAATTTTGTACACTCTATATGGATGTATTTTCCAGGACTGTTAGCTTGATTTTGGATGTAGAACGTTCTACCAAAGGGCGCGCTGCGAAAAGTTAAAAATTGATTTACGATCTGTAGTATCCCTGTTTGGTCTGTATGACGACGCTGAATCTGGATTCGAACGAGGAGACAATGCTCTGCAAGGTTGACCAACTGCATTCTGTGTCTCGGAAAACCATAATCATCCAGGTATCCGGAGACCAGTCGCAGGATTGGAAGACAATTGTCATCAGTCGTGTCGGGGGGAAAATTGCACACAACCTATTAGGAACCCAGAAAGAAATCATTTCACTTATCCAGTTTCATTCTGCCCATTGTTAAAGGAAAGGAGGCGCAACTGGAATATACCACTATACAAGACTCAATGATGATCTATACGAAATATAAGTCGTCAAGAAAGGAGATTGGCTTATGAAAACTGTCTTCATTTATCCTGAACGCTGTATCGGCTGCAAGCAATGCGAAGCAGCCTGTACAGTAGCCCATTCGCAAACCAAGAATCTATTCTTGGCTGTGTTCGAAACGCCTGTCCCAAAACCCAGAATTCACGCTGAATCAGGCCCGCAATTCAACACATCATTTCCTAATAAGTGCCGCCACTGCAATCCGGCTCCCTGCCAATCGATCTGTCCAACGAAAGCGATCCACCGCCCGGATGATTTAGATGAAATTGTGCTCATCGATGGGCGCAAATGCATCGCCTGCGGGATGTGTGCCATGGTCTGTCCGTTCGATGTGATCACGTACTACCCCTCAGCGAGCGCGCCGGAAAAAACGATGATAGCCACGAAGTGCGATCACTGCATCGACCGTCAGCGTACTGGGGATATCCCTGCCTGTGTAGAAGCCTGTAAAGTCAGCGCCCTGGTTTTTGGGGAACTCAACGAACTGGTCAAACAGGCGCGTATGCAGTACTCCGAAAGCGTCTCACACACCATGAGCCAGATCGCAACAGGTATGCCAGTTGAAGCCATTGAACTGGTACCCGCGAATGTCACCGCCTGGAGGGGTTGGGGAGCAGCAGTGAGTGTTTTGAATGCAGATGGCAAGAAAGGAGCTTGAACAATGTCAACAAAGTTTAGCGGAAACGGCTATAAGAAAATGAGCATCAATCGCGACGCCTGGGCAATGCTGGAGATCGCTCAGCGCGAAGGGATAGAAACAGTTTGGGATCGATTGGCGGCTCAGGAACCGCAGTGCGGTTACTGCAATTTAGGGACCAGCTGCCGCAACTGTGCCATGGGCCCGTGCCGGGTCGATCCGTTTGGTGACGGACCCCAGAAGGGGGTTTGTGGCGCGGACGCGGACATCATCGTGGCGCGTAATCTGGCTCGTACGATCGCTGCGGGTGCTTCAGCGCACTCCGACCACGGTCGCGATATCCTGGAAACACTGCACATCGTTGGAGAAGGGAAAAGCGACGTTTATCAAATCAGCGAGCCGGAGAAGCTGCACCAGCTGGCAGAGGAATATGGGGTTTCTATCGATGGCAAGAGCGACCAGGAATTGGCTGCAGAGCTGAGCTGGGAAATGATGGAAGACTACGGTATGCGCCGTAAGAAGCTGCCTCTGGCAGGCAGAGCACCAGCAGCTCGCCAGGAGATTTGGGAAAAGACCGGTGTTTACCCGCGCGGAGTAGACCGTGAGAATGTGGAAACCCTCCACCGCACGCACATGGGTGTGGATAATGACTGGGTCAATATCCTGCTGCATGCGGTTCGCAACAGCCTGAGTGACGGCTGGGGTGGCTCGATGATCGCAACAGAACTATCGGACGTGCTTTTTGGAATACCGAAACCCAATTCATCGAGTGTGAACCTGGGGGTACTAAAAGCAGATCAGGTCAATATCATCCTGCACGGGCATAACCCAATGCTCTCGGAGGTGATCGTGGCTGCCTCGCAAGATGAAGAGATCCTCGCTCTGGCTAAAGAGAAGGGCGCCCAAGGGATCAACCTGGCAGGCTTATGCTGCACCGGGAACGAGGTGCTGATGCGTAAAGGTATCCCGATGGCCGGCAACCACCTGATGCAAGAGCTGTGCATCATGACTGGCGCTGTGGAGCTCATGCTGGTAGATTACCAATGCATCATGCCTTCTGTTGGAGAGACAGCCAAGTGCTTCCACACCAAGGTGATCAGCACATTTGACAAAGCCAAGTTCCCCAACGCTGAGCATATCAGTTTTGATCCAGCGCGCGGCTTAGAGATCGGGAAACAGATCGTTCGAACGGCGGTCGAGAATTATGAAAACCGGGTCCCAGAGAAGATTCGAATACCGGTAGAACCGGTGCCGATGATGGCCGGCTTCTCGGTAGAAGCGATCCTGGGTGCCCTGGGTGGCACACCCCAGCCCTTGATCGACGCCATTGTGGATGGCAGCATCCGCGGTGCAGTAGGGGTGGTGGGGTGCAGCAACCCAAAAATTAAACAGGATCTGGGGCACACCGAGTTGACCAAACAGCTGATTGCCAACGATATCCTGGTTGTGGTCACCGGATGTGCTGCGGTTGCAGATGGCAAAGCGGGTCTGATGGTGCCAGAAGCTGCAGACCTGGCGGGGCCTGGCCTGAGCGCGGTTTGCAAAGCTCTGGGCATTCCACCTGTGCTGCACATGGGCAGCTGTGTGGACAACACCCGCATCCTGGTTCTGGCTGCCGCCTTAGCAAACACACTGGGAGTCGACATCAGCGCCTTGCCGCTGGCAGGCGCGGCGCCGGAATGGTACTCTGAGAAGGCAGTCGCTATTGGCACATACGTTGTGGGCTCTGGTATCTACACTGTATTGGGTACCGCACCCCCGGTATTCGGCAGTCCTAATATTGTCAATCTGTTAACCGAAGGATTGCAGGATGTCTTTGGTGCTACCTTTGCCGTAGAACCCGATCCTAACCGGGCAGCCGTACTGATCCGCAGGCATATCGAACGAAAACGCGCAGGTCTAAACTTGCCGGCAATCTCTCCAGACAGCATAGCAATGCCGGAAGCTGAACTTACGCTGGTATAAGAGTCAGGCAAGCCGCGGGTGCCTCACCTGCGGTCGTCCTGTACGCTTGATGGAGGCTATCATGAAGACCAGAATCGTATTGATCGGCGCCGGACCTGCTGCCGTGACAGCTGTCGAGACTCTGCGAACATACGACCAGGAAAGCGAAGTTACTATGTTCAGCGCGGAACCTTACCCGCCCTACTCCCCGCCAGCGATGGTTGACCACTTCTTGCGAAACTCAAATGCACACCTTTGGCTCGATGATGATTGGACGGATCGCTTAGCAGTCAATTATCGCCAGGGCGTTCAGGTAGCGCGGATTGACTCCCAGGAAAAGGAAGTTTTTACCTCTGGGGATGGATCGATCCCATATGACCGCCTGGTGATCGCTACGGGGAGTCGCCTGTACGCACCCCTGGAGGGTGTGGAGAAACCAGGTGTGTATAACTTTAAGTCGCTCAGTGCGGCAGAGGAATTGATCGGTAAAGTAAGCAGCGGAGAAGTCAAAACAGCGCTGATCGTTGGCGCCGGCTTCATCGGCATGGAAATCGCTTTGCTGCTGCGAGAACTGGGGGTAGAAGTCACGCAGGTGGAGATGCTCGATCAGGTTATGCCTGCCATGCTGGATGTCCCGACCGCTGAGTTTGCGCTTGAGTTCATGCGCCAGCGCGGCATCACGGTGCACCTCAATACCAAAGCACTTGCCTTCACCGGTGATGAGCGTGTCAAGAGTGTAACCCTGGCATCGGGGGATTCACTTGAAGCGGACATCTTTATCGCTGCCACAGGCGTCCACCCCAATACGGAACTGCTGGAGGGCAGCGGTATAGAACACGATTGGGGAATCCTTGTTGACGACCATCTACGGACGAATTTGGCGGATATCTACGCTGCCGGGGATGTCATCTCAGTCGAAGACCGGCTGACCGACGAAAGGTACGTACACGCCAATTTTCCGAATGCCGTTGATCAGGGGCGCGTTGTTGGGTTAAACCTGGCGGGTTTCGACACCTGCTATGAAGGCGCCGAGCGCATGAACAGCTTGAAGCACCTTGACCTGCCGATCATGGCTGTTGGTTTGAAAGACGGTGATGAAATCCTGTCTGCAAAATCCAACGGCAGCCAGCGCAGGATTTATCTGCAGGATGGACATGTGGTTGGCTATCAGCTGGTGGGCGATATCCATGCCGCCGGGGCCTTGAGAACGCTGATGACTCGAGGTGAAAATGTTGCCAAATATAAAGACCGCTTGTTAGAGCGCAGCTTTGGTCAGGGCGACTTAACCTGGCGGGCGATATTGGTTTAGCTGCTGTTCTACCCTTGAACAGGGTTTGGCAACAAAATTGGCGAGTGCCGGTCCATGATGGATCGGCACTCCTGATCTGTCTTACGATTTATAGATTGACGATTAGGAACAAAACTTTATGATCATCATCTTATCCTCCCAGGGTAAACAGTTGAAGCTATGAAAATCGCTTTTTGGGGTGATAGCCTTACAGCGGGGCAGCCAGGCAGTTCATTCTTCAATATCCTAGCCGACAGGTTGCCAGATCACACTTTGTTCAATTATGGTAGGGGTGGGGATACGGTAGTGAGTCTGCACAAACGCATCCTGAACATGGTGCCGCTTGAACCCATGGACATGGCTTATGTTTGGATCGGCACCAATGATATTCTCCTGGAAGCCAGCATCTCCTTACGTATTATTGGATTATTACGAAGATCGCCGACAACTCCAAACGGCACAATATTCAAATCTCATTACCAATCAATATTGAAAACGCTGACCAAAAACGCCAATCTCGTTCTGTCGGTCCCTCCTGTTTTGATTGGGGAAGACCTGGACAACCGCTGGAACCAGCAGCTGGCTGAATTGGCCCAAGTGATCGAAGAACTGGCCTCACAAACCCAAAATGTGAGATACCTGGACTTGAGGGCTGCGTTCGCCTCCAGGCTGGCTCAAAAACAACCTTCGTCATATTTACCT
>Ga0209536_100009988_pt1 | contig 14043 bp, 10 predicted proteins | sample DeeMarSeWOR28_12_FD_187461 | JGI IMG/M metagenome (GOLD analysis project Ga0209536, IMG submission 187461) | Marine sediment microbial communities from White Oak River estuary, North Carolina - WOR-2-8_12 (SPAdes) (version 2) | ecosystem: Environmental > Aquatic > Marine > Intertidal zone >...
TGAAGCCAAAAACGGCATCAAGAATAATGAAATTGATTTAATTTTTCTTGATGTAGAAATGCCTATTATTAGTGGTTTTGACTTATTAGAATCGCTGGAAAACAGACCTCAGGTCATTTTAATAACAGGTAAACCGGATTATGCCCTCAAGGCATTTGACTATGATGTAACAGATTATCTTCACAAACCCATAACAATGGCTCGTTTTGACGCTTCTGTAAAAAGAGCAGTAGCCAAATATGAGCAAATGAACCAGGTAAATGAAGATGAAGAACATATTTTTGTCAAAAGCAATCTGAAGAAAAGAAAGGTAATCCTTAATGATATTAAGTGGATTGAGGCCTTAGGTGACTATATAAAATTAGTTACAGATGAGGCTAACATCGTAATTCTTTCTACCATGAAGGCTTTTGAAAAACAATTGCCAGAAGATAAATTTTTGCGTATTCACAAGTCTTATATAGTTAACCTTGAAAAGATAGAGAAGTTTAACAGCAAGAATGTTGAAGTAAGCGGAAGGTCTATACCTTTAAGCAGAAACAAAAAAACAGAATTGGCAGAGGCCTTAAGTAATGTTTAATCACATGTAATCTACATTATAGATTATACGAACGCCTTTGAACTTAGCAATTGCATCAAAAGAATTTTGAATTCTTTTGATGCTTTTTTTTGTTTTTTGAAGAGATACGCTTTTTGGAATCTTAATCATTACATGTTTTAAGTATTGATTTCGTATGCGCGCGACTGATGGGAATTCAGGGCCCAAAACCTGAATTTTACCTGCATTTTTGAGGGACTGTGCAAACCATGCAGAAGCTTCATTCAATTTGTTATATTCTTTATGCTTAAAACTAATTCTTATAATCCTTGTAACCGGCGGATATTTATATAACTCCCTTTCGTAGAGTTGCTCCTCAAACATTGCTGTATAGTCCCCGGTGGTAACCTGTTTTAGTATCTGATGGTAAGGGTTGAAGGTCTGAATTATGACTTTTCCTCTTTTTTTAGTTCGGCCAGCTCTGCCGGCGACCTGAGTAAGTAATTGATAAGTGCGTTCATGTGCTCTGAAATCGGGGAAATTTAAAAGTGCATCTGCATTCATTATTCCTACAAGATTTACATTTCTAAAATCGAGCCCCTTGGTAAGCATTTGAGTTCCAACTAATATATCTGTGTCCTGATTTTCAAAGGAATGAATAATTTTAGCATAGGCATGTTTACCTCTTGTAGTATCTAAATCCATGCGAGCCACTTTGGCAGAGGGGAAAAAAGAATTTAATTCCTGCTCTACCTGCTCAGTACCAAAACCTTTGGTGTCTAATGTATTGCTGCCACAAGCGTGGCAGCTATTTGGGAAAGCTATACTATGTCCGCAATAATGACACCTTAATTGATTTCTTTGCTTGTGATACGTCAGACTAACATCGCAATTCGGGCACTGAGGAGAATGTCCGCAAGTAGTGCATTCTAAAATTGGAGCATACCCTCTTCTGTTTTGAAACAATATTACCTGCTCTCCCAGCTTAAGTGTTTCAGTAATTTCCTCTAACAGGCGTTCAGAAAAATGCCCCTTCATTCGTTTCTTCCTATACTGACTTTTAATATCTACTAATTCCATATCAGGCATTAATACATTTCCAAACCTTCGGTCTATCTGTGCATATCCGTACTTACCGGTTTGGGCATTATTGTAACTCTCTATACTCGGTGTTGCGGAACCCAATAACACTTTTGAATTAAACAAGCCCCCCAGCACAATTGCCGCGTCTCTGGCATGATATCGCGGCGCAGGATCATACTGTTTAAATGAAGTTTCATGTTCCTCATCAATAATAATCAGGCCCAGATCTGCAAAAGGGAGAAACAAAGCAGAACGAGCACCAATAATTAGTTGTGCTTTGGGCTTATTATTCAAAACATTTTTCCAGACCTCCACCTTTTCGTGCATATTGTATTTTGAATGAAAAACGGATATGGTGGAACCAAAATATTCCAGTAATCTTGAGATGAGTTGTGTAGTTATGGCTATCTCAGGAACCAGGTAAAGAGCTTGTTTTCCCTCGCTTAGGCATTCTGAAATGAGTTTTACATATACTTCCGTTTTACCAGAGGAAGTAACGCCTTTTAAAAGGGTAACCTTTTTATTTTTAAAATTTTGTTTAATGATATCTAATGCCTTTACCTGATATTCGTTCAACTTTTTTGGTGGTTCAAGGGCCTTACTGCCATTAAATGCCACCCGGTCTGTTTGAATAAAATATTCTTCAAGTACTTCTTTGTTTATTAACGTGCGAATTACGGCTCTGCTCGACTTACTGTCAATTTCCAGCTCATCAAGCTTTATTGGCTTTTTTTTAGTAGCCTGAAGATGAAATAATGAAAGTACAACCTGGCTTTGTTTGGGTGCCCGAGTTAATGAGCTTAACAGTTTCTCGAGTTCAGGCTCTGAATTATACCTCTTTCCCAGCCTTACATATCGAACCATTTTTGGTTTGTACTGTTCATGTATTTCTTCCTTCAATACAATTGCCTTAAATTGTAATAATCTGTTGAGAATAGGGAGTATATTTTTTTTATCCACAATTTCCATTATATCATTAACCCGAAGGATATTCTGGTATTTAAGGGCCTCGTAGACAAGGAAATCATCATCTTTTAATTGATCTTCATCAATTATGACATCTTTATTAGGTAAAATAAGTGTTTCGCTTTCTAATAAAAGTGCACTTGGAATTGCGCTTCTGAATACTTCGCCCTGCGTGCACATATAATAATCCGCAATCCACTGCCAGTGTTTCAATTGATTTGATGTTACAATAGGATGTTCATCCAGAATATTATGGATGGTTTTAGCTTCATAAGCAAGGGGTGGCCTGTTATGGATTTCAACGACGAGAGCTGTATAGATTTTAGACTTTCCAAATGGCACTGCCACGCGCATACCCACTTTTAATAATGCGGCTTCATATTCGGAAACGCAATAGGTGAATTGCTTTTCCAGAGGAATTGGCAGTATTACATTAATAAATATTTCCATTCCGGTATACCGTCTGTTTTATGGACCAAAACCTCATTATTGATGCTTTTTTCTCAAGTAATTGAGCGTCGCATTTAGTTCAAATCCAAGAAGTAAAATATTGGAGTTCAGCCATATATAAACCATTAGAATTAATAAGCCAGCCAAAGCCCCATACAATTCGTTATACTTTGCAAAGTTGTCGATATAAACGCCGAACAAAAGAGATGTTAATAAAAATAACAAGGTAGTCATTAAGGCGCCGTAAGAAAAGAATTTAGCTTGTTTGCCTTCGTGTGTACCAAAATAGTACAAGATGGCAGTAGTGAGATAAGAAAGCAGGATGAAAAATAATGTTTTACCAATGCGAGCTCCTGCAATATCCTTCTCTGAAAGATTATAACCACTGGTTTGTGTAGCCCAATCACTTAAATATTCTAGAATATAGAACTCAAAATAAACATAAACCACCGCACCTACAATCAATAAGATAGAAAGAAGAAATCCAACCATCATGGCATAGGCGTACTGCTTAAAGAAATTCCTGGTTAGATTTATATGGTAAGAATCTTCAAAACCACCAAAAATTGCACTAACCCCGTTCGTCATCAAAAATATAGACAAAATAAAGGCCGACGATGCCAATCCACCACTCTGCTGGTCTTTTATCTGAAAGTAGATTACTTCAAAATATTCGCCGGTGGCAGCTGGTAAAAATGACTCCAGAAAATCAAGAAATTGGTTGTCAAAATTTTCATTTCCAACACTTACATAGGGAATAATAAAAGGGATTAATGTAAACAGGAAAATAAGCAAAGGAAAAAGAGCCATAAAAAGGCTGAAAGCAATAGAACTCGCGCGGGTCGAAAGTGCCCCCTGAACGATACCAATAATGTACATTTCAACGAGGTCATATAAAGATAGTCCCTCAAAGGCCGGGAGCTTAATTTTTTTAAGTATTCTTACTATCCATTTGACTATCGGAATACTTTCGAGCTTTCTTTCTATTTCCTCCGACATCTATATCGCTTTAAGACTCAGGTCCTTGTTAAATACTGAATGTGTTAGGGCCCCTGATGAAATATAATCCACACCGCATTCAGCATACTTTCTAATGGTGTTCTCATTAATTCCACCGGATGATTCGGTTAAGCATTGATTCCCGATACGTTTTACGGCTTTTCTTGTATCCTCAAGGCTAAAATTATCCAATAGAATCCTGAAAACACCTTCAGATTGAAGAATTTCCTCTACTTCTCTCAAATTCCGGGCTTCGACAATAATTTTTAAGTCCTTATCCGATTTCTTTAAATAATGCTTGGTTTTATTAATTGCCTGTGTAATACCACCGGCAAAATCTATGTGATTATCTTTCAACATAATCATATCATATAAGGCAAACCTGTGATTCTCACCTCCTCCTATTTTTACAGCCCATTTTTCAAGAGCCCGTATTCCCGGTGTAGTTTTGCGAGTGTCCAGGATTTTGGTTTTTGTACCCTCAAGAAGTGAAACAAAATAATTAGTTTTTGTAGCTATTGCACTCATGCGTTGCATAGCATTTAAGACAAGTCTTTCTGCCTTTAAAATTGATTGTGCGCGTCCTTCTACAAAAAATGCCACATCCCCAAAATTTGCTATTGCACCATCATTTAGGAGAATTTCTATTTTTAAATCCTTATCCACATGGTTAAAAGTCCGCCGGGCGAATTCAACACCGGCCAATATGCATTCATCCTTTACCAATAACTTAGCCTTACCCATTGCTCCCGACGGAATACACGCAAGTGAACTGTGATCCCCATCTCCTACATCTTCCCGTATGGCATTTTCTATTATTAAAGATATCTCCTTTTGGAATTGTTCTTCTGATATCATTTTTGCAACTTGTAGGGTACTAAATTAGTAAAAACATATGCCAATAAAGAAATTCAATTTCCTTAATGTTATAACTTAGAACTATGAAGATAAAACTTCTTGCCATAGGAAAAACAGATAGTCGCGAGTTACAGAAGCTGGTAGATGTTTATCTGAAAAGACTCAAACACTATGTTAAATTTGAATTGCAGCTATTACCAGATATTAAAAACACCAAAAATCTGTCTGCAAACGATCAAATGGAAAAGGAGGCTGAATTAATCTTAAAACATGTCGAAAGTTCTGAATCCCTTTACTTACTGGATGAAAATGGCCAGGAGTATACCTCTGTAGATTTTGCAAAACTCCTGCAAAAGCAGATGAATAGAGGAATTAAGGAATGGGTTTTAGTAATCGGCGGCCCTTACGGCTTTAGTGATTCCATTAAACAAAAAGCCCATGGTAAAATAAGTCTTTCAAAAATGACTTTCTCACATCAAATGGTACGCTTATTTCTTGTTGAACAAATTTACAGAGCATCTACTATACTGAGAAATGAACCATATCATCACCAATGAGTAATTCCTGATGACCTATCTGCCAAGAAGTTTAATACAGTACTCTGAATTTAATTGTATTTTCCACTTTTTTAAGGGCTTTTATTACTTCTTTATTATAATCCCTGTCCAAATCTGTTATTACGTAACCCACATCGCTATCGGTTGACAAGTATTGGCCCGAAATATTCATCTCATAAGTGGCGAGAACATCATTTATTTTAGCCATAATTCCAGGAACATTTCTGTGTATGTGTAAAAACCTATGGGCTTTGTTCTGTTTAGGCAAGCGAATATTCGGAAAATTAACAGCATCTACGGTATTACCTGAATTGATATAATACATGATCTTATTTGGTACAAAATCAGCAATATCCCTTTGCGCTTCCTCAGTACTGCCTCCTATGTGGGGAGTTAGAATTACATTTGGGATACCCTGCAGTTCTGAGGCAAATGGTCCATTAGACTTTGGTTCGTGTGGAAATACATCTATAGACGCGCCACTTAGCTTACCCCCTTTCAGGGCTTCTACCAGGGCTGGTATTTCTACTACAAAACCTCTTGAAAGATTCAAGAGCATTGCACCGTCGCGCATTTGGTTAATTTCACGTTCCCCAATAAAGTTATGGTTGGCTTTGTTATCATCCAGGTGCAAAGAAACCACGTCCGATACATTTAATAAATCTTCAAGTGTTTCGCATTTTATTGCATTGCCGAGGGCTAATCTATCCTCTATATCATAATAATATACTCGCATCCCTATAGCCTCTGCCAGCACAGACAGTTGTTTGCCTATATTGCCATAACCCACAATGCCAAGATTTTTTCCCCTGACTTCCCTGGAATTAACCGCTGTTTTATTCCATATTCCATTGTGGAGTTCCGTACTCCTGGTAAAGACATTCCGGAATAACATAATAATTTGACCAATAGCCAATTCTACCACAGAACGCGTATTGCTATAGGGTGCATTGAAAACCACAACCCCTTTTTTCTTGCAATAATCCAGGTCTATTTGCTTCGTCCCAATACAAAAAGCACCGACCACCAGCAGTTTATTGGCGGCATCAATTACTTTAGGAGTAAGCCTGGTTTTGGAACGGATTCCCAGGACATGTACTCCTTTGATTTTTTTAATAAGCTCATCTTCCGACAAACTTTCTTCTATAAGTTCCACAGAAAAACCATCTTCCGAGAGATTGTCAAACGCAACAGGATGTACATTTTCCAACAAGAGAATCTTAATTCTGTTTTTTGGATAAGAAAGGCTTCTGGGCAGGTCGTTCACAAATAAAAATTCATCCAAATTGGGTGTAACATGGTCTGCTTTGTCAGCTGCTTTTTCACGATGAACATTTTCTGTATAGGCAAAAAATTTATGGGCAATGCCAGCTTCCCGCATAACATAGTCGCTATACCCATCGCCAATCACCTGCACTTCACCTTCAAGATCGAGCTGCTTAAGACATTCAATTTTGCCATTATGGGTTGCAAGTACATTCTTTTCGTCAAAACCTATGATGTTTCCTTCCTCATCAAATTTAAATGTATTGGCAAATACCCTATCCGAAGGAATATTATATTCCTTAACAATTGGGTCTATGAATTCTTTGAATCCACAGGAAATTACATAAATGTCTTCTGAGTACTTCTCAAAAAATTCCTTGTTGGCAGCAATAGACTTGGAAATCTTTTGCCGCAACTCATCAACAAGAGGAGCTAAATCGTCCTTATTCGCTTTTAAGAGTTTTATCCTTCTTTCCAGGGATTCTGTAAAGGAAATATCTCCATCAATTCCAAGATTCGTTATTTCCTGAATTTCATGAATGACTGCATCTCTGTTGGACTTGCCTTGCAAGGTCATTTCCGCTAACACATCCAGGGCTTCTACCCTGGTTAATGTACTATCAAAATCAAATACGTACTTACGTCCCACTTCAGTCATTCTTTATAAAAATTAAGATGCAAAATTATTAAATTAAATCTGTGTTCGGTAGATTCTCGATTTAAAAATGAAGTATCCGTATGTATATATGAATTCCTTTGTAGATTGTTCCGCTTTAAGTCCGAATTATTAGGATATTCAAATTTTCCACAAAAAACTTTCTGTTTGGTTTCCTTCCGCAAATCAGAACTTAAATTATTTTACGCAAAAAATAAGGCAAATAGGATACATTGTTTGGTTAACGTCGGCATTAATGACTGTTACCGCTAAGCTTCTTTATAAAACCTGTCTCTTCTATGGAATAAGGCGTGCCATCCTGCCTCAGGATGTCGTGATGCCAGATTTCAGGTTCTGCAGTAAATGTAGAGTCCCAGCTTTTCCAGGGATAAATAGTATTCGTCTTGCCCGAGACAAATCCCCAGTTAATGGCTGCAATTTTATTTTCTTTTAGAATTGGAAGCACAGTTTCAAAAGTATTACCCACTCCCCTTGCCAGATACTCTGTGCAAAACAAGGGCCTGTCATACTTTTGGAGTTCAGCAATTTTCTTTTTCACATTATCCAAATCTCCGTCATAAGCATGAAATGAAATAATATCAGAATTCATAAGAATATATCTATCCAGCGGAGGTAAGCTGTCCGGAGTACCCCAGTGGTCAATATTGCCTTTCCATATTCCGGTTGTCAAAGGCTGACCTGGGTTTACTTCTCTTGCCCATCGCATTACTTTTTTCAGGAGTATGAGTGAATAAATATGTTTATTGGCAACTTCCAGTTCCCTTCTGCCAGGCTGACCAGCAACATTATCTGGTTCATTATAAAGATCCCATACCAGGACCCTCTTATCATTGGCAAAGTGCCCTATCACTCCTTTGATGTAGCTTTCTAATTCATGATGTCTTGTACTATCTCCAAGAATTTCAGCACCGGGAGACTGCACCCACCCTGAGTTATGAACATGTGGAATGGGTTCTGGCTGAACGCCTGGTTTAGGAATCGGATGCCACACATCATCGAGTAAAACAAACATCGTCTTTATCTTATGTTTTTGAGCCAATCCCAGATAATCATCCAGTCTATCTAAAAAACCAATAGAATCCTGCTGCCATAATAAGTTATGCAGATATACACGATGCAGATTCATTCCCAGATCTGCCGACCATTTCAATTCCCTGTCAATAGTTTCAGGGTCAAATGTTTCTTCCTGCCAGAACTCAAGTTGATTTATGGAAGAACTTGGATTAAAATTTGCTCCCAGATACCATGGTTGATTATCATACCAATCCCATACCTTTTGAGCAGACCATCTTTGACCTTCTTTCACAACATCTTTTATGTCGGGCTTTTTTAAATTTGACTCTCCACAAGCTAATGCCAGAAAAAATAAAATACAAACCCCTAAATATTTCATAAAATCTGTTTTTTAATTATTGAAGATACTACCCGCAAGTTTACCTGGCAAAAACTTAAAAGCATTCCTGTCATTATAATTTTTAATTAATCTTCTCCTATTTCTTTCTTTCATATCACTAAATCTGAAATCAGATGTGGCAACAATAAGCTATCCAATAGCCTCCGGTCTTCCCGCATTATTAAATATTCAATAAAAAATTCGCATATTGAAAATAATATTCATTAATTCAAAACCATCTTCTAACATTTATACAATAGTGTCTGTATTCTTTGCCAAATAAGCCGGCCAATGATGATTCTTCTGGTTTAATCTGATACGCATTCATATAAGAAACAAAACCGGCAGCCAAAAGAACATTGAATGCATTGGCTAACCAGAGCCCCCAACTTAATAAAATTAATAATAACCCTAAATACATTGGGTTTCGTGAATATTTATAAATGCCATTTGTGACCAAAAAAGACGCTCTAGATGGATTTTTAGGGTTTGTTGTAGTTTTGGCAAGGTAAAACTGAATTAACGCGATACAACTAATGACCACTGCCAGTAACAGCAGTGTCTTAATAAGGTGTTTTCTGCCAAAAAAATCAAAGTATCCAACTGGCAAAAATTCAGCTAAAAGGTACATCAGGCTTCCAAAAACCAAAAAAATAATTACAGGTGGAAGTTTAAGCTTCATAATTGAAAAAATTGCAGTAAATAAAATTACTATTTTTAGCATCGTCAACAATCTTTTTTATGAATTCATTTAGCTTATGGATCTCGTTTTCGCCACACACAATGCTAATAAATTAAAAGAAGTAGGTTTAATGCTTCCTAAAGCCATACGCCTGATTTCTTTAGAAGATCTTGGTTGCAGAGAAGAAATACCGGAAACAGGGAAATCGCTGGAGGCCAATGCGCAACTAAAGGCCGACTATATTACCAAACACTATGGAATATCATGCTTTGCAGATGATACAGGGCTGATTATAGATGCGCTGAATGGAGCTCCGGGGGTCTATTCTGCCAGGTATGCCGGAGAAGAAAAGGATTCGGAAAAAAATATAGAAAAAGTATTAACAAAATTAAAGAACGGTGCTTCCCGAGAGGCTAGATTTAAAACGGTAATTGCTCTAAATCTAAAAAATAAAAGACTACTGTTCGATGGCATTGTTGAAGGTACTATAACTACGGAAAAACGGGGCAAAAATGGCTTTGGATACGATCCTATCTTCATTCCAACGGGTTATGACCAAACCTTTGCTCAATTACCCGGCCATATTAAAAATGAAATTGGTCATAGAGGTAAAGCACTACAAAAACTCATTAAATACCTTGCAAAAAACTGAATATTTTAAGTTTAGCCACCATCTAAATAAATAAGAGTATCTTTGCCGCTTAAATTAAGCCGCTGGTATAGCATGTGTTGCGCTGAGTCTAATAGGTTATAAGGATAATCGCTCTATGCAACATACATATTTGCGATTAGGTAAATTATAATATATTATGACAAAATTTGAAGCATTGGGGCTTAATAGCGCCCTCTTGAATGCTATTACTGATTTAGGATTTGAGACTCCCTCGGAGGTTCAGGAGAAATCCATTCCAATTTTATTAGAGGATGAAACAGATCTAGTGGCCCTGGCCCAGACCGGAACAGGTAAAACCGCTGCTTTTGGTTTCCCGCTAATTCAAAAAATTGACAGCAACAGCCGAACTACGCAGGGATTAATACTCTCTCCAACCCGGGAGCTATGTTTGCAAATCACAAATGAAATGCAATTGTATTCCAAATATGTCCAGGGTTTGAATACAGTAGCTATTTATGGTGGTGCCAGTATTACCGAACAGGCCCGCCAAATTAAACGAGGTGCTCAAATAGTTGTCGCCACCCCGGGCAGAATGAAGGACATGATAGGGCGTGGAATCATAGACATCTCGAAAATTGACTATTGTATTCTGGATGAAGCGGATGAGATGTTAAATATGGGATTCTATGAGGATATAAAGGATATCCTTTCAAATACTCCCAAAGAGAAATCTACATGGCTTTTTTCAGCTACCATGCCCAAGGAAGTAGCCACAATTGCCAAGAAGTTTATGCATCACCCGAAGGAAATAACCGTGGGGACCAAGAATTCCGGGGTAGACACCGTGCAACATGAATATTATTTAGTTGGTGGTCGTGACAGGTATTCTGCATTAAAACGACTTGCTGATGCCAATCCGGGAATATTTTCAGTGGTCTTTTGCCGAACCAAACGAGACACCCAAAAAGTTGCAGAAAAGCTAATTGAAGACGGATACAATGCCGGGGCTCTTCATGGAGATTTAAGTCAAAACCAGCGAGACCTGGTAATGAATGCTTTCCGTAAAAAACAAATTCAGATGTTGGTAGCAACAGATGTTGCGGCACGTGGTATTGACGTTGATGATATAACACATGTAATTAATTATCAGTTACCGGATGAAATAGAAACCTATACGCACAGAAGTGGTCGTACGGGAAGGGCCGGAAAATCTGGTATTTCCATGGTAATAGTAACTCGAAGTGAATTGCGTAAAATTCACGCTATAGAGAAAAAAATAAAACAGAATTTTATAGCAAAGAAAATACCCACCGGGATAGAGATTTGCGAAATTCAATTGTACCATTTGGCGAATAAGATTCGCACTACGGAAATAAATGAAGAAGTAAATAATTATTTACCTGCAATTCACGACGTACTTGAAGGTATGGACAGGGATGAATTAATACAGAAAATTGTTTCGGTAGAATTTACCCGATTTTATAACTATTATAATAAAACCAAAGATCTTAATTCAGTTGAACCAGATCGCAGGGAAAAAAACAAAGGAGCCTCTGGTGATTTTTCAGGTAACGGATCTGTGCGTTACTTCATTAACGTTGGAGAACGCGACGGCTATGACTGGATGTCCTTAAAGGATTTTTTAAAAGATACCCTGCAACTAGATAAGAATGATTTGTTCAGAGTAGATGTTAAAGAAAGTTTTTCATTTTTCAATTCGGAAGCTGCTCTTAAAGATCAAATTCTGGAAACATTTACTGATTTCAAGGTCAATGGGCGTTTTGTAAACGTTGAGGTTTCTGATAGCCCCGAAGGAGGCAGGCGAAGAAGAGATAAAGGCGCAAAGGGTAAAAGAGATAGCAGAGACCGTAATAAAAGCAAGGGAAAGAAAAGGGAAGGCAGCTTTTCTAAAGGCGGTTCAAGAAGATCTGGGACTAAGCAGGATTCGTCATCAGGTAACAGGCGAAGTAAAAAAAGAGAAGGTTTCTATTAGTTAATTGTATATTAAAAAATGTGCCGGGGCATCTATTTTTATTTTATTCGCATTATGAATTAGCATCTTACTGAATGAAGAAGTATTTATTTTGTCTTTTTACATTAATCTGCTTTGCCGGGATATCCCAGGTAGATGAAGATGAACAACAAGAAGCAAAGGAATTTCAGGCAGTAGTTATCAATGCACAATCCAGTACTCCCCTGGAAAGTGTGCATGTAATAAACCTTAATAAGGTTGTTGGCACTATTACCAATTCCAATGGCGAATTTTCTATTAGTGCTTCTGTAAATGATACACTTTATTTTTCCTATTTGGGTTTTAAATCCCAGAAAATTCGGGTTACCAACGATATGTTTAAGTTTAAAAACACTCAGATTGCCCTTACAGAGCTTGCATATGCCTTGGAGGAAGTAGTTGTAAAACCATATGAGTTAACCGGTTATCTTGAAATAGATGTAAAAAACCTGCCTATCAATACATCATATCAATACAGTATCTCAGGATTATCCACAAGCTATGAGGCCGGAAGTAAAAATCCAAGCGCCGTAACAAAAGTGTTGGGTTCTATTTTGAATCCTGCAGACCTTCTCAGAAATCTATTTGGGAAACAACCTAATCAGATGAAAAAGTTGAGGCAAATTAAAGAAGATGATGACATAAGAGATCTCCTCGCTTCCAAATTTGATAGAGAAACACTTACCGAGTTATTGCAAATTGATGAATATGATATTAATGATATTCTTTCCAATTGCAATTATTCCACTTCGTTCATAAAAACGGCCAATGATTTACAGATATTGGATGCAATAAGCAGTTGTTACGAAGAATACAAAGTGCTTAACCGAAAATAATAAACGGGAAATTAAAGCTTCATTTTCAGAAAAATACTTCATGTAGGAATATCCTTATGAAACACTTTTAAGGCTTTTGAAATAAATTTTCTTTTTCCGCATTCATTTTATAGCTTTAGACAAAATCTTTGAACATGAAAAAGCTGCTTATTGCAATTGCAGTTTCTGCATTATTTTTGACCTGCAAACAGGCAGAAAAAAACCCCCAAATCCCCTATTCCACGGCTCAGGACAGCACTCAAATTGTTCATAAAGAAGTCCCGTTTGTATGGCAGGGCGCGAATATATATTTCCTGTTGACCGATCGGTTCAATAACGGTAATCCCGATAATGATTTGAATTTCAACCGGATAAACGAAACGGCCACCTTAAGAGGTTTTATGGGTGGTGATATTCAGGGTATCACAAATAAAATTGAAGAAGGTTACTTTTCAAAATTAGGAGTGAACGCTATTTGGTTTACTCCCGTGGTTGAACAAATCCACGGCGATACAGATGAGGGAACGGGTAATACTTATGCTTACCACGGATACTGGGCAAAGGATTGGACCGCTTTGGATCCAAATTTTGGCACCAAAAAAGATCTTGAAAAGCTTGTGAAAACAGCACATAAAAATAAAATAAGGATTCTCATGGATGTCGTAGTTAACCATACGGGGCCAGTAACCGATGAAGATCCGGTTTGGCCTGAAGATTGGGTAAGAACCGCTCCACTTTGTGAAAACATCAATTATGAGACTACAACAAGTTGTACTTTAGTTGCGAACTTACCCGATATATACACTGAATCTAATGAAGCGGTTGAACTGCCGGATGCATTATTGGCCAAATGGAAAGAGGAAGGCAGACTTAGCAATGAATTAGATGAACTTCAACTATTTTTTCAAAGAACAGGATACCCCAGGGCTCCAAGATTTTATATCATCAAATGGTTAACAGACTATGTAAATGATATGGGCATAGACGGGTTTAGGGTGGATACAGTGAAGCATGCAGACGAACATACCTGGTTGGAACTATATGCAGAAGCATCTAAAGCATTTGAAACGTGGAAGAAAAAACATCCCGAAGAAGTTTTGGATGACACCCCATTTTACATGGTTGCTGAAGCCTAT
>Ga0209536_100009989_pt1 | contig 14043 bp, 12 predicted proteins | sample DeeMarSeWOR28_12_FD_187461 | JGI IMG/M metagenome (GOLD analysis project Ga0209536, IMG submission 187461) | Marine sediment microbial communities from White Oak River estuary, North Carolina - WOR-2-8_12 (SPAdes) (version 2) | ecosystem: Environmental > Aquatic > Marine > Intertidal zone >...
AACGTGGCCGGTGAGATGGATGGCGGCGTGCAGCTCGGCGCGATCAACGTGATCCGCAAGGGTGGCTGGTTGCTGGTCCTGCCCCTGATCAACGGCTCGTTCTAGGCGGGCGTTGCAGGGACGGAGCGGCCTCTCAGGCCGGCAGGCCGGACCAGCGGGTCGTGTCGCGCTCGCCCCGCGCGGGCTCCACCTCGACAGGAATGCCGGTGAGGTGCGCCATGCCCGAGATGCGGTCGGCGGCGGCCGGCCCGTCGGCTGCCAGCAGGTTGACGTTCACGCCCGCCGTTCGGCTCGCCGTGGACAGTCCCCGGGCGTGCTGGTGTCCCCATCCGTGGGGGAGCGCGACGGTTCCGGGCATCAGGTCGGGCAGGATGCGTACGGGCAGTCTCACGACGGCCGTCTTCGAACGCACGTCGGCGACGTCCCCTTCGGAGAGTCCACAGCGGGCCGCATCCCTGGGATGGAGGTAGACGTGGTTCGTCTCTCCCTCACGGGCGAAGGCCGCCGCATTGTGCGTCCAGGAGTTGTGGGTCTTGACCTGACGCCGTGTGATCAGGCGAAGCTGCCCCGCGGCGCTGCGCTCGGCCTCGAACGCGCCCTCGAGGCGTCGGGCCTCGGCCAGCAGCGGGGCCGGAGCCAGGTCCACCTTGCCGTCGTCGCTCGGCACGCGCGCCCCCAGGAAGTCGCCCCCGCAAGGCTCCGGTCTGGGCCGACCGTGAGGCTCGCGCAGGAGCTTCCGGAAGCTCCCATTCCCGGTGAAGCGGAGCAGGAGTGAGAGCAGCAGCTCCTGAGGGACCTCCCGAATGCCCGAGTCGTGGCGTCGGCCGAACAGGCGACGGAGGCCCGTCACCAGACCCTGTGCCAGCGAGGAGCCGAAGAGCGAGATCCCCGACGTGCGTGCCAGCTCGTGGTAGATCGTGGCCTCGTCGAGCGCCTCGCCCGCGGGCTCGACGACGCGGCGGGTCGCCTGGAGGTACGGTCGCGTCTGCAGCCCGAGCATCAAGGGAAAGACGAAGGGCAGGTCGGGTCGCTCGAAGGGCGATGTGGCGGGCAGCACGTAGTGGGCGAGCGAAGCCGTCTCGTTCAGGAAGATGTCGGTCACCACGAGCAGGTCGAGCTCGCCGAGCGCGCTGCGAAGTCGCTCACCTCCCGCCATCGTGAGCAAGGGGTTGCCTCCGGTCACGAACAGGCCGCGGACGCGGTCGGGACCCTCCTCGCGGATCTCGTCTGCGAGGATCGCCCCCGGGAATACGTCGTTCACGGCCGGGAATCCCCCGATCCGGGAGGTGTTCGCCTTCGTGAGGTTCCCCTTCGCCAGGCGGGGAAAGTCCAGGATGCCCTTGCCGACGAGCACGCCACCTCGCCGGTCGAGATTTCCGGAGGCGGCGTTGATGACCTCCTGGATCCAGAAGGCCAGGGTGCCGTGGGCGCCCATGTTGACCCCGGTCGAGCAGTAGAGGGCGGCTCCGTCGGCTTCGCGGTAGGCGCTCACGATCTCGCGAAGCATGGCGGCCGGAATGCGCGTGACCTCCTCCGTGCGCTCCGGCGTCCAAGGAGCGGCGAGGTCGGCGACCGCATCGAAGCCCTTCATGTGGGCCTCGACCCGTGCCCGGTCGATCCCCCCGGTCTCGATGAGCTCGCGGAGGAACGCCAGATAGAAGAAGACGTCGGTATTGGGGCGGATGAAGACGTGTTCGCCGGCGCTCTTCGCCGTCTCGGTGCGGCGAGGGTCCACGACGAACACCCGGCCGCCTCGCTCCTCGATGGCGCGCAGGTGGGACACCGGGTTCGGGACCTGGAGAAAGCTCCACTTCGACACCACCGGATTCGCCCCCACCACGACCAGGCAGCGCGTGCGCGCCACGTCCGGAAAGGTCAGGGTGAAGGGAAAGCCGTACATGTGGGTGGAGACGGCGAACTTGTTGGAGCAGTCCTGGGTGGACGATCCGAAGAAGTTGCGCGTTCCGATACCGTCCATGAATCCCTTGGCGAAGACCGGGTGGAGTACTCCGAAGCCCGCCGCGGTGCCGACGTACATGGCGAGCGCGTGCGGCGAGATTCCGCGCAGCTGCCGGACCTTCGCTCCGATCTCGTCGAAGGCCTGGCGCCAGGAGATCTCCTGGAACTCCCCGCCGACGCGTTTCAGGGGGTGCTGAAGCCGGTCGGGGGAGTCGTAGAGGGCCATCTGCTTGAGGCCCTTCAGGCAGGCGAATCCCTGGCTGGCGAAGTGGGCGGGATCGGGGCGGATCCCGCCGATCCGACCGCGATCGACCGAGAGCTCGAGCCCGCAGAGCGACTCGCAGATCCGACAGAAGCTGTGAACGGTCTCGCTCATCGCGGTCTCCTGGGGATCAGTGCCGGCGTGCGAGCTGCGTAGGCCTCGAAGGCGGGGCGTCGCGCGCGGCTGCGGTCGTCGAGCAGCGGAATGCTCGCGAAGACGAAGAGAGCGAAGATGGCCAGCGCGCCCACGCCGGTCCACCACCAGCCAGGCGCGGCCGCCAGGGCGAAGATCCAGAGGGAGACCCAGAAGAGGATCTCTCCCAGGTAGTTGGGATGGCGGGACCAGCGCCATAGGCCCTCCTGCATCACCTCGCCGGGCTGCTTCCGCGCGGCGAAGAGACGCATCTGCTCGTCGGCCACGAGCTCGAGGCTCGTCGCCGCGAGGCCGATTGCCAGCGCGAGTGCGTCGAGCACGCCGAAGCCGGCGCTGCCGAGGCAGAGAGCCGGGTAGAGCGGGAGGCAGCCGGCGGCTACGAAGGCGGCGGGAATCAGCATCACCGGCACGAGGCGAACGAGCCAGGCTGGCATCGGCCATTTCTCCACCATGTCCACGTAGCGCCAGTCCTCGTGACCGAGCCCCGTCCAGCCCCGCGCCCAGTTGGCCGTGAGCCGAACCGCCCAGAACCACACGACCGTGTGGACGGCGATCTGGCGCGCGGTGAGCTGCGCGTGATCCGAGAGCCCCGTGAGCCAGAGCGCGGCGACTGGCGGCATCACGCTCCACCAGGCGTCGAAGACCGAGCCGTTCGTCGTGTGGAGCGCGGCGGCGAAGGTCGCCGCCACGGAGAGGATGAGCCCCGCGGCGACCGCCCAGTGGGGCTCCCAGGGTGCGAGCTCGAAGCCGACCCAGGCGAGCGCGATGGCGACGACGTAGACGCCCACGATGTAGGCGAGGGAGCCGGCTCGGCCGGTCTGCGAGGACCACTCGGTCACCCCGCAAGGCTAGCAGGCCTGGCCGCGGCGCAGGGCCCTGTCCGGGCCCTACGCTCCGGTCGGGCGGCGATGCATCAGGGCGTCGCGGACCGCGCGGCAGACGATCTCACCGCGCTGATTGAAGGCCCGGTGCTCGAAGGTGACGATCCCCTGGGAAGGTCGTGAGCGAGAGGCCCTCGACGCCAGCACCTCGGTCTCCACCCGGATGGTGTCGCCGTGGAAGACGGGCGCGGGGAAGGTGATCTCCTTGAAGCCGAGGTTGGCGACGGTCGTCCCCAGCGTGGTCTCGTGGACGCTGATGCCCACGACCGTCGCCAGGGTGAGCATCGAGTTCACGAGCGGCTGGCCGAACTCGCTCTCGTTCCGGGCGTAATCGAAGTCGAGGTGCAGCCAGGCGGGGTTCATCGTCATGGAGCTGAACATCACGTTGTCCGACTCGGTCAATGTCCGTCGGATGGCATGTTGCACGACCACGCCGGGCTCGAGCTCCTCGAGCCACATCCCGCGGTGCGGTCGGGTCGGATCGCCCGCGTCGGTCATTCGCTCTCCTCCACGGCGGCGTTCGCGGCCAGGACCTGCCGCGCGCGAGCAGCCAGGGGCTCGTCCACCATCTGCCCCTCGAAATCGATCGCCGCGAGACCCGCGGCCGAGGCGCGCTCGTAGGCGGCGAGGAGGCGCGTGGCGTACTCGATCTCGGCCTTCGAGGGCAGGAAGCCGGCGTTCGCGAGGGCGACCTGTCTCGGGTGGATGCACAGCTTCCCCCGATATCCGAGCGCGCGGGCCTCGCTCACCTCGCGCTCGAAGGCCCGGTCGTTCCGGAAGTCGACCACCACCTGGTCGAGGGTCGGGACGCCCGCGAGTCGACCGGCGAGGGCCACCTGCGAGCGCGCGTAGAGCACCTCCTGATTCCCTTCGGTTCGGACTCCGCCCATGTCGGCGATGAAGTCCTCCGCCCCGAAGTAGGCTGCGGACACTCGCGGGTGGTCGAGCAGTTCGCGCGCGTCGGCGACGCCGAGGGCGGTCTCGATTCCCGCCACCACGCGCAGCCCTGGATGGCCGGCTCTCGAGAGCGCCCGGTCGATCGCGTGGAGCTGCTCGAGGCGATCCAGCTTGGGGAGCACGATGCCGCAGAGCTCCCGGCACAGCCCCTCCTCGACGTCCTCCTCGAACCAGCGGGTTGCGACCGGGTTCACCCGGACGAAGACCAGGGAACCGCGGCCGGCGATCTCCGGAGCCATCCGTCGCGCGTTGGCCCGGGCCTCGGCCTTCGCGTTCGGCGGAGTGGCGTCCTCACAGTCGATCACGACGCCGTCCGCTCCGCGCTCGGGCAGCTTGGCGATGAAGTCGGGGCGAACCGCCGGCGCGAAGAGCAGCGAGCGGAGCCGTTCGATCGGCGCCGGGGATCCCATCAAGAGGTCGCGCCCGACCGCTTCGCGACCTCCTCGAGCATGACCTCGGTGGCGCCGCCGCCGATGGTCAGGACCCGGGCGTCGCGGTACATGCGCTCGATCGTGGACTCGCGCATGAAGCCCATGCCCCCGTGGAACTGGGTGCAGTCGTACATGACGTGGTTGACCACCTCGCAGCCCCACGCCTTCACCCCCGACATCGCCCGGGCGTTGTCGGCTCCCTGCTCGCCGAGCCAGGCGGCGTGGTACATCGACGCGCGCACCGCATCGACCTTCGCCTGGTTCATGGCCATGCGCTGACGGATGGCGCCCAGATCGAAGAGGCGTCCTCCGAAGGCGGACCGCTCCCGCGTGTACTCGACCGTCATGTCGATCGCTTTCTGGGCCGCGCCCACGCCCATGCCCACGAGCACCATCCGCTCGTTCTGGAAGTTCCTCATGGTCTCGTAGAAGCCGCGGTGGGGAGTGCCGAGCAGCAGGTCGTCGGGGACGAAGACGTCGTCGAGCGCCAGCTCGGCGGTGTCCGAGCAGCGCCAGCCGTGCTTGTCGAGCTTCTTGGCGACCTGGAAGCCTGCGGTGTCCCTGGGCACCAGGAACATGGAGATGCCGTAGCGGTTGTCCGGATCCGTGCGCGCTGCGACGATCGTCATGTCCCCGTAGACGGCGTTCGTGATGAAGGTCTTGCGGCCGTTCAGGAGCCAGCCGCCGTCCACCCGCTTCGCGGTGGTGCGGATGCCTGCGACGTCCGAGCCCGCGCCGGGCTCGGTCACCCCGATGGCGAGGATGGTCTCGCCGGCGAGCACGCCGGGCATCCAGCGCTCGTGCTGCTCCGGCGTGCCCGAATTCACGAGATGGGGACCCGCCATGTCGGTGTGCACGAGGACGGTGACATCGAAGCCGGCGAAGGTCGAGGATCCGAGGGTCTCCGAGAATGCCGCGGAGGCGATCGGCCCCAGGCCGAGGCCGCCGAGCTTCTCCGGTACCCGCAGAGCGAGCATTCCCAGGCTGCCCATCTGCCGCAGGATCTCCCGGGGCACCTTCCCCTTCTCCTCCCACTCGAGGCCGTTGGGCTGCACCTCCTTGGCGACGAAGTCGAGGGTCTGGCGACAGATCGCCTCGAGCTCGTCGGTCATGTAGGCATTGCGGTGGGTCATTCTTCATCTCCTTGCGAGCCGTTCTCGTCCGCGGGTTCGTAGCTGACGAGGACCTGGTTCGAGTCCACCGATTCCCCCACCGCGACGTGCACGGCGCGGACGACGCCCGGCCCCCGAGCCACGAGCGAGTGGAGCATCTTCATCGCCTCGATCACGACGACCACGTCGCTGGCTGCGACAAGGTCGCCGGGCGAGACCGGCGTCTCGGTGACGATGGCGGGGAAGGGCGAGAGGGTGGCTTCCGAGCCGTCGGCAGCGCCGCCCGCGGCGGAAGGCGCCCACTGCTCGCTGCGGGAGCGCACGTGGAAGGTGTGCGTCTGGCCCGCCAGGTTCACGAAGACGCGCCGCTCCGCCAGGTCCACCGCGGCGGGGACGCGACGTGAGACGCCCTCCGACTCGATCACGAGATGAGATCCCAGCGAGGCCGGGTCTTCGCTGCGCGCGATCTCGTGGACATCGCCTTGGAGGTCGGTCAGCGTCGCACCGAGGATCGGGCGATGGGGGGTGAGACGAAAGGATCCGAGCTCGCCCCAGATGCCGCCTCCGCTGGCGGCGGCGCGCGCTGCGCGCCACGCCCTCGCGGCGAGTGCGGCGGCTTCCGAGGCGCCGCCGTCGCCGGGCGGCTCGTAGCCGTCCAGGAAGCTGGTTGTGATCCTTCCCCGGACGACCGGCGGCTGGTCGACGAGCCAGCGGTGGAAGCCCGTGTTGGTCACCACACCGCCGATCAGGAGCTCGTCGAGCGCGCCCCGCAGCCGGCGCAGCGCCGCGTCCCGGTCGGGACCGTGGGCAATCAGCTTCGCGATCATCGGGTCGTAGTGGGGAGTGATCTCGCTTCCCACTACCACGCCGCTCTCCCAGCGAACGCCGTCCGGGACTCGCAGCATCGACACGGTTCCGATCTGGGGCGCGAAGCCGGCGCCGGCATCCTCGGCGTTGATGCGCGCCTCGATTGCGTGGCCGCGGAGGTGAACGTCCTGCTGCGCGATCGGGAGCGGTCTGCCTTCGGCGCTGGATATCTGGAGCTCGACAAGGTCGATCCCCGTCACCAACTCCGTGACCGGGTGCTCCACCTGGAGCCTCGTATTCATCTCGAGGAAGAAGTAGTCGCCGCTGTCGTCGTCCACGACGAACTCGACCGTGCCGGCCGAGTCGTAGCCGATCGAGCGCGCCAGATCGCGGGCCGCTTCACGAAGCCCCGCGCGGGTGCGCTCCGGCAGGTTCGGCGCCGGCGCCTCCTCGAGGAGTTTCTGGTAGCGGCGCTGGACCGAGCACTCCCGCGTTCCCAGGTCGATCACGTTGCCCTGACGATCGCCGACGATCTGGACCTCCACGTGACGTGCCCTCTCGATGTAGCGCTCGACGATGACGGCCGAGTTGCCGAAGGACCGCTCGGCCTCGCGCACGGCCTCGCGAAGGGCGACGTCGAACCCGGCCGCGTCGCGAACGATCCGGATCCCCTTTCCGCCCCCTCCGGCCGCCGCCTTCACCAGCACCGGGAAGCCGATCTCGTTCGCTGCCTTCGCGAGCTCCGCGGGCTCCTGGGAGAGGTCGAAGCCGGGAATCGTCGGGACGCCGGCGGAGTCGGCGAGGCCACGGGCCTCGATCTTCGATCCCATCCTCTCGATCGCCTTCGCGTGGGGGCCGATCCAGAGCAGACCCGCCGCCGAGACGGCCTTCGCGAAGTCGGCGCTCTCCGAGAGGAAGCCGTAGCCGGGATGGATCGCCGTCGCCCCGGAGCGCTCTGCCGCCTCGAGCAGGCGGCTCGTGGAGAGATAGGACTCGCCGAGGGCAGCGGGTCCCAGGCGCAGGGCGCTCGTCGCCTCCGCGACGAAGGGTGCGTCGCGATCCGGATCGGCATGGGCGGCGACGGACTCGTGGCCCAGGCGCGCGGCCGTGCGAATGACGCGCCTCGCGATCTCCCCGCGGTTTGCGATCAGGATCCGCATCCTACATCCGGTAGACGAGCCCCGGTCCGGGCTCCGGGGCGTCCTGGCGCGCCGCCAGCGCCAGGCAGAGACCGAGCGCGTCGCGGGTGTGGATGGGGTCGATCAGGCCGTCGTCCCAGAGCCTCGACGTGGCGTAGTAGGGATCGGACTGGGTCTCGTACTGCCCCTGGACCTCGGAGCGGATGGCCTCGACCTGCTCCTCCGTGGTCTCCTCGCCCTTCATTCCCGCCAGGCGGATGTCGACGAGAACGGTCTGTGCGGTCTTCACCGCCATGGTCGCGATCCGGGAGTTCGGCCACGCGAAGAGGAAGCGGGGCGCAAAGCCGCGGCCGCACATGCCGTAGTTGCCAGCGCCGTAGGCGCCGCCGATCAGGACGGTGTACTTGGGGACGGTCGCATTGGCGACGGCGTAGACCATCTTCGCGCCGTCCTTCGCGATCCCCCGGGACTCCGCGTCGCGCCCGACCATGTAGCCGGACGTGTTCTGGAGGAAGAGCAGGGGGATCCGGCGCTGCTCGCAGAGCTCGATGAAGTGGGTGACCTTGAGAGCTTCTTCGTTGAAGATGATGCCCTGATTGGCGATTACGCCGACGAGCTGCCCCCAGATGCGCGCGAATCCGCAGGCCATCGACTCGCCCCACTCGGGCTTGAAGGGCGAGAATCGGGAGCCGTCGACCAGGCGCGCGATGATTTCGAGGGCGTCGAAGGGAATGCGATCGTCGGCGCTCACGATGCCGTAGATCTCCTCGGGATCGTAGAGCGGAGGCTCCGGCTCCCGGCGATCGAGCCAGCCGGAGGGTGGGTCGACGGGGCGCTGGTTCAGGGTGAGGCAGATCTCGCGGAGCTTGCCGTAGGCTTCGCGCTCCGTATGCGCCAGGTAGTCGCTGACTCCCGACGTGCGGGTGTGGAGGACGGCGCCTCCGAGCTCGTCCGGGTCGACGATCTCCCCCAGCGCGGCCTTCACGATCGGGGGCCCGCCCAGGAAGATCCGGCCGATCCCCTGGACCATGATCACCTCGTCGGAGAGCGCCGGAACGTAGGCGCCGCCCGCGGTGCAGCCGCCCAGCACGACCGAGAGCTGGGGCAGGCCCCGCGCGGACATCCGCGCCTGCCGGTAGAACGACCCGCCGAAGTGGTCCTTGTCGGGAAAGACCTCGTCCTGGTGCGGCAGGAAGGCTCCGCCCGAATCCACCAGGTAGATCACGCCCAGGTCGTTCTCGTCGGCGATGTCCTGGGCGCGGACGTGCTTCTTGATGGAGACCGGCAGCAGGGAGCCGCCCTTCACCGTCGCATCGTTGGCGATGAACACGTAGGGCACGCCGTGGACGAGCCCGATCCCGGTCACGATGCCGGCGCCGGGCGCGCCGTCGTCGTACTGCCCGTAGCCAGAGAGCGTCGAGAGCTCGAGGAATGGGCTCCCCTCGTCGATGACGCAGTCGATGCGATCGCGGACCATGATCTTGTCCCGCGCCAGGTGGCGCTCGATGGAGCGACGGCGGCCCGGGCCACCGTCGAGGACGACCTGCTGTCGCTCGCGCAGGATGCGGACGAGCTCGCGATAGGCCTCGCGATTGCTGACGAACGAGTCGGAGCGCGTGTCGATGCGCGACTCGAGAGGCCTCATGCGTGGCTCGGATGCGGGGCCCCGGAGAGCCCCGACCAGAACTGCCGGGCGATCGTCTCGGCAAAGGCGTCGAGGTTTCCGCGCTGCGGGTCGAACCACTCCACCGCCGAGTTCATGGCGCCGAAGAGCGTGAGCCGCGCCAATCCGATCGCCACGTCCGATGCGAGGGCGCCGCTCGACACGAGCTCCTCGAGCAGCCGACTCCACATCGCCTCGTAGGCGTCGCGCTGGGGAACGATGGCCTCGCAGACCGGGGGCGGGGCGGTCCGAAAGGTCGTGACGTGGGCGGCGGTGTAAGGCCCGTGCTCGAAGAGGGCGCCGAGGTGGGCCCGGACGTGGGCCGCGAATCGGGCGCGGGCATCGGAGCTGCGTGTCGCCGCCTCGGCCGCGTCGAAGGCCTCGACCATGACGTCGATCCCCCGCAGCAGGATCGCCTGGAGCAGCGCCTCTTTCGATGCGAAGTGGTAGTAGAGCGAGCCGGGCTTCATCCCCACGGCGGCGGCGATCTCGCGCAGGGAAGTGCCCGCGTAGCCGCGTTCGAGGAAGAGCGCGGCGGCGACGTCGAGGATGCGGTGCTGGCCCGCCGGACCCTCGCGGGTCGGGGAGTCGGTGGGGGTGCTGGCGGGGAGGGCCACGCGACGAGCCTACCTAACGACCGACAGGCTCACAACTCACCCCGAGAACGTCGATCTGCGGCGCCTACTCGAGGTAGCCGAGGGACTTCAGCTGCTTCACCTCGGTCTCCGGCAGGGGCTCGCTGCGCAGGGTCGGACGCGCCCGGGGATGCCGCGCCTCCCACTCGGCGAGCACCCTGGCCAGGTTTGCCGCCACCTGGGGGTGCTGCTCGATCTGGTTCGATGCCGCGCCGTCCTCGCCGCCCCCCCGCGCCTGCAGCTCACGAGGGGCCGTGCCCGGGAGCGCCCGGCGGTACTCGAAGTACTTCCAGTTCCTGCCGTATACGCCGACCTTGTCTCCGCCCCGGAACTGGGTCTCCACGACGAAGTGGCGCGGAAGCTCCGGACCGGCGGCAGTCTCGTCCCACAGGCCGACGAGCGAGCGCCCCTGGAGCGTGGGCGGGACCGGGACCCCGGCGAGGTCGAGCAGGGTCGGCATCAGGTCCAGGAGACGAACGGGCCGCCGGATCACGCTTCCGCGGGGAAGGTCGTCGCCAGTGCTGTAGAGGATGATCGGGACCAGGACCTGGGATTCGTAGAGCAGCCAGCCATGTCCGCGCGCGGCCTGACGCGAGCGACGGGTCCGGGACGCGATCGAGGGGTGGTCATGGAGCCCGTGACCGTGGTCGCTCACGATCGCGAAGAGCGTATTCTGGAAGCCGGGGCGTTTCTCGAGCTCCGCGACGAAACGGCCCACCTGGCTGGAGGCGAGGCGAACGGCCTCGGCGTAGGCGGGATCCGCCGCGCGCGGGAAGTGACCGGCGAACTCGTTCCCCGCAGCGTCGTCCGTCTGGTGCACCTCCATGATGTTTGCCTGGATGTAGAACGGCCCCTCGCGGACGGCGATCTCGTCGAGCAGACTGCGGAACAGGTCCGCCGCGCTCTGGAGCGGATGGCTCGCGATGGAGTTCTCTCGCGCGATCTCGGGCATGAACGGGAAGAGCACGTCGCTGTCGCTGTAGTGGTCGAAGCCGCGCTCGAAGCCGAAGCTCGAGTTGATGTTGGGGTTCGCCGTGGCGCCGAGGGTCGTGTAGCCGGCCGCCCGCAGGACCTCGGCGAGGGTGGGGAACGAGCCCGGCAGGCGGTGCTCCCTCTCCTGGTAGATCCCCAGGGTCCGGGGGTACTGGGAGGTGAGGACCGAGCCGATCGAGGGGCGCGTCCAGCTCGACTGGGCGATCGCGCGCTCGAAGCGCAGTCCCTGTGCCGCCAGTGCGTCGAGCTCCGGCGAGGTCGGCTGCGGGTATCCGTAGCTCTGGAGCCAGTCCGCGCGCAGCGTGTCGATGATGATCAGGACGACGTTGGGGCGAGGATCCGGGGCGTCGCCGGGGCCGCAGCAGAGCGCGAGTGCGCCGGAGGCGAGCAGCCGTGCAACCGATCCAGGCCTTCTGCGCGCGCCCTGCAACTTCTCCTCGGGTCGAGCCGGGGCGGTCATTCTCGCGAAGCGAGCGACCTTCGCGCAAGCGCTGCGGAGTTGGCTTCCACGCGCCTCAGGGGCGCTTGTAGTGGTCCGGGATCTCGAGGGGCCGCGCACTCCGAAGGGTCTCTGCGATCTGCTGCTGGAGGATCTCCCAGGTCCAGCTGTACATGCAGCCCGACCGGGTGACTCGAGGCGGCATGGTGCACGTCCGGTCGCGACGCCCCCAGAGCAGGAAGTAGGGCTTCCCCTCCTCCTGGGCGATGCGGAGCTCGGAGTCCATCCGGACTGACTCGCTGGTGTGCTCGCCGCAGATGATGACGACCTGGTCTACGCCGCGGATCCGGCGGCGCACCGTCTCGCACCACTCTTCCGTGATCTCTGCAGCTTCGGTGCGCTGGGAGACCGTGAAGCCCGAATCCCCGCGCCGCGATTGCTCGGAGAAGCGCGTACCGAGGTCCCGGTCGTGGTCGACGTCGAAGCTCAGGTATATGCGAACGTCGCTCACGGCTGGGGCTCGCGTGCCGTTATCCGGCGTCCAGGACGCAGGATTGGCAGATTGGGTCGAACTCGAGAGGCCGGTCCGGCGAATGGAGGTGTCCGCACCAGCGACAGCTCGTGAGGAGGGATGTCGGGCCGAGAGCATCGAGGCCCCCGTCCCTGCTGCGATCGTCTCGAAACTTCATGATTCGTGATCGCGCCTCGGGCGCCGGTGCGCCCCAAAATGGAAAGGAGGCGGGAGGAAGACCCTCCCGCCTCCTTGGGGTCTCTAGTAGCGGTCTCGGCGGTAGCCGCCACCACCACCGCCGCCGCCGCCGCCGCCGCCGCGCTTGTCCTGCGCCTCGTTCACGCGCAGGCTTCGCCCGCCCATGTCCGAGCCGTCCAGGGCGCGGATGGCGTTGTCAGCGTCTCCGGCCTCCTCCATCTCCACGAATGCGAAGCCTCGCGCCCGCCCGGTCTCGCGATCTGTGATCACGTTCACCGAGGCGATGGCGCCGTGGGCCTCGAAGAGCGACCGCAGGTCGCTCTCGGTGGCACTGAAGGGAAGATTTCCTACGTACAGTTTCTTACTCAACTTATCGGTTTTCCTGCTGCGGACTCCTATTCGAGCACACGCAGCTACGGCCGGGTCGGGGATTGGACTGCCCAATCGCGTCGAACGCCTGCCAGTGGTGCCGTCATCTCCCCGGGGCTGAATGCACCGCGGAGAGGACGCGAGAGGCCTGCTTGAGGAAGAGCGTGACGACCGACGGATGCCAGAAGCCGGAGCTGATCCGAGAGTACCCCTCCGCTCCGAACCTTAGCACAGCCTGTCGGGGCTGCTGCCAGGGTGCGCGAGCCGTGCCCAATGCGGCTTCCCGAAGCCGGTTCGCAGCGATTCCTGAGCATCCGGATCGTCGTTTCGAACCCGATGGCGACCGTATTCGACCTGCTCTTCGCGGACCGACCGCGGCTACCGGCGACTGCGGCGGTAGCGGGTGACGAGCCCCGGTAGTGGGGCATTGGGAGAGAGGCGAGGGTCGGGCACCGCGGCCAGCGGAGTCAGCGCCAGGGGGAGGACGCCGGCCCAGACGTCGAGAGCGTAGTCCTCCTCGTCGTCCACGGGCGGACCCGTGCGGACCTTCGCGGAGGCCTCCTCGATCGGCAGGGCCAGCACCGCGGTCTGCCGCAGCTCGCTGCGATTGGGTGCGCGCACCTGGTCGTAGCGACCGGGGAAGGCGTGCTCGACGATCGAGCGCAGGGCCTCGAGCTTCTCCGGTCCCTCCTCGATGGCTCGGGCCCGGCCGAAGAGCACGACGGACCGGTAGTTCATGGAGTGGTGGAATGCCGAGCGCGCGAGCACGAGGCCGTCGAGGAGCGTCACGGCGATCGACGCCTCGACGCCCTCGCGGAGGTAACGCAGCATGCGGCTTGCGGCGGATCCGTGGAGCAGCAGCCGGTCGCCGTCACGCGCGTAGATCGTCGGGATCACGTAGGGCTGTCCGTCGATGCTGAAGCCGGCGTGGCAGACGAGACCCTCGTCGAGGATCGCGTCGATCGTCGCGCGGTCGTACGCCGCCCTCGCGGGCAGGCGGCGGACCGTCGAGCGGGGGGAGGCGCCGGACTTGGTCATCGGGGGTCTCCGTGGGCTTCGGACGGTGGGTGTCCCGTCCTCGGTAGGGGCGAGATCATATCTCTCGCGCGGGAGTCGGGTCTGATCGCTTCGACGTCGCTCAGAGATCTGGGGATCAGCCGTCCGCGCCACGCGCGGGCAGCGACGTCATCGGTAGGCTCCGATCGGATCCTCGATCAGTCGCTCCCCCAGCCCCAGGAACTCCCGCCGCAGCCCGGCGTCCGGAACGCCGGGCGCCAGCCCCTGGATGGAGCGCTTCACCACCGAGAGCTGACGCTCGGCGCCTGCGGGGTCCCCCCGACGCCGCGCCAGCTCCGCGAGCAGACCCCGGGCGCGCCAGCCCACCGAGGGATGCTCGATCCGGTGCGCGATCTCGAGGGCCGTCTCGAGCGCGCGCTCCGCCGGCTCGCGCTCGTCCATGATCATCAGCACGCGGCCCAGCATCTCCTGGGAACGGCAGGCGAGCCTCAGGGCCGGTGTACGTGCGGCCGCCTCG
>Ga0209536_100009990_pt1 | contig 14043 bp, 11 predicted proteins | sample DeeMarSeWOR28_12_FD_187461 | JGI IMG/M metagenome (GOLD analysis project Ga0209536, IMG submission 187461) | Marine sediment microbial communities from White Oak River estuary, North Carolina - WOR-2-8_12 (SPAdes) (version 2) | ecosystem: Environmental > Aquatic > Marine > Intertidal zone >...
CAATAAAAAAATCAGGAGCCAGATAAACCCCTGATTTAATTGGTGGGCCACATAGGAATCGAACCTATAACCTACTGATTAAGAGTCAGGTGCTCTGCCTAGTTGAGCTAGTGGCCCACAATTACCGTTTTCCGTGATCGGAAAATTTTGGTAACAAGTTCGCCGCCGAATGTCAATTTTTTTTTGGACATAGGATTATTCTTTTTACCCATAACCAAAAACAAATAACAAATATCGAAAATAAAAGGCTCCGAAGGAGCTTTTTATTTTCGCCACGGCGGCCGCTCTCTTTTGCGTTTATGTTTTTTGCGGCGCTCTTTTTTGCCTTTCCAACCCTGTTGCTTCTTAAGCGATTTAGCGACCGTGCCGTTGGGTGTGGCAACCTTATCCGGATGGATCGGGAAACTGCCTTTCAGCTGTGGCACTGTGGCCTCAGAAGGTTCCTGCGGTTTGGAGGCCCGGGGCTTTTCCTTTGGCAACGGGGGGCCGCTGAAGCAGCCCGGTGGTATGAATGGTGCCAAAAAAAGCAATTCACCCACCTGCTGGAATAAAACGCCCTGCTCAATCGAGTGCTGCACGTGAACGGTGAGAATTACCGGCTGTGCGTCGCTCCGCTTTCCCATGCGTTCCGCCAGATCCCGATGATCGGATAAAACGACTTGCTGATACCCGCTGGGGAAAATTCCTTTTTGTGTAGCAAATGGATAGGCTTTACGGCGGATGCACGTAAACAAGAGCTTGGGCATTTGCGCGGCTGCATCGGGCCGGGGTAGATGCTCGCGTTGTTTGGCACGCATACGGTTGTCCAAAATCTCAAAAGGAGGATTGGGGATGCTGTACAGGATTTCATTGATATGGAACCGGCGTACGTATTTCCATCCTTTTTCTTCGTTGAGCGCTTTTATCAGCTCCTTGATTTTGACATAGCCGTCCTTGTCCGGAACCAACCCAAACTCATCAGGTCGGCGCTCAAGGATGTAAACAAGGATTTTAGCGAGGCGTTGCAAATTTTTGGCTTTAGCCATTTTAGGAACCATGTTTGAAATCCAGCGCTCTGTAAGCTCGGCGGAGACGGGGCGATCGAATCCGTCGGTATTACCCAATAGAGGCGAAACTATGAACGAGGCAATCACCCAACTTAGGTTACCATATGCATTCTTGACCTGTTATGCTCTATCTGATATTTTTCATAACCATTAGAAATGTCAACTTTTTTGTTGGCATATGCCTGTTTCGGCCAGCATCAAGCGGGGTGGGGCTGTTTGTAAAACAAGGCCAAAACCTGTTGTCATAAAGTTTAGACCAAGCGCGGAGCGCTTCATTAACCGAAAGGATACCATTTAAATGGATTTTTCCAATTCTCAAAGATTGTTTGATCGTGCCGTAAAGCTAATCCCCGGGGGTGTCAATAGCCCTGTGCGGGCATGTCAATCGGTGGGCGCTGAACCGCTTTTTATTGATCGGGCCGAAGGCTGTCTGATTTTTGATGCGGATGGTAATCGTTACATTGATTACATTGGCTCTTGGGGACCCATGATCCTCGGTCACCGTCACCCAGCGGTGATTGAGGCCATTGCCAAGGTACTGGAACGCGGAACCAGTTTTGGTGCGCCAACGGATCTTGAAGTGCAACTGGCGCAGATGGTGATTGATGCCGTGCCGTCGGTAGAAATCGTACGCATGGTCAATTCAGGTACCGAAGCGAGCATGAGCGCGGTGCGACTGGCACGGGGGGCGACCCAGCGGGAACTTATTATAAAATTTGATGGCTGCTACCACGGGCATGCGGATACCTTGCTTGTTGCAGCGGGCTCAGGTGTGGCCACTCTTGGTATTCCGGGCAGTCCGGGAATTCCTGAATCCATTGCCCAGCATACGCTGTCTCTTCCCTATAATGACGTGGATGCTCTGCACAAGGTGATGGCCGAAAAAGGAGAATTGGTTGCCGGTATCATTGTAGAGCCCGTGGCGGGCAATATGGGGTTGGTGGCGCCGCAAAAAGGATTTTTGGAGACGCTCAGGGAGCTGTGTGACCGATACGGATCCATTCTGATTTTTGATGAAGTCATGACCGGCTTTCGGGTGGCCTATGGAGGGGCTCAGGCCTTGTACGGCATTTATCCGGACCTGAGCTGCTTTGGCAAAATTATTGGTGGCGGACTGCCGGTGGGGGCTTACGGCGGCAAGCGCGCCTTGATGTCCAAGGTGGCGCCGCAGGGTTCAGTTTATCAGGCGGGCACATTATCTGGCAATCCGGTGGCCATGGCAGCCGGAATCGCAACCCTTGAACACATTCAAAAAGCCGGTTTTTATGAGGCCCTGGATCAGAAAGCAAAGCACCTTTTGTCGGGACTGGAAAGGGCTGCCCAAAAAGCCGCCATACCGGTGCAGACCCAGCGGGTGGGCTCCATGCTGGGATTCTTTTTCAACGACCGTACGGTTCACAATTTTGCTGATGCCAAAACCAGCGATTTAGAAACATTTGCGGCCTTCTACTCTGGGATGCGCCAAGCGGGCATCTACATTGCACCTTCTCAGTTTGAAGCCTTGTTTATCTCTGCTGCGCACCAAACCGAGCACATTGAGGCAACCCTTGAAGCCGCCGAACGGGTCTTAGCTCAACTGTAAGGATACCGGGTTTGCGGATATGACGACGGCCATTCCTTTGGGTGAGAGGAACTGAACTCGTATGCCAGACATGTTGAATTCGTTTTATCATAAATTGACATTTAGGGAGAGCGCTTAAATGGAAAATTTCAGTTCTCAGGAAAAATTAGTTGATACCTATTTAAAGGAGAATAAAAAGGAGCAGGCTGTTGAGCTGCTTTTTGATTTGATCACGCAATATGCAGAGGCCCGACATTTCGACAAAGCAGAATCATTGCGTGAACGATTCTTTGAAATTGATTCGATGGCGCTCGATGAGATTGTTAAATCGGCTGACATTATTGAAAATGCCAAAATGTCAGCGATGGATCCGGCGCATACGGAGACCTGGTCTCATCTGTATAAAAAACTGACAAAAGAAGAATCGGTAGCGCTTTACTACGGTATGCAATCTGCTGTCTATGAAGCGGAACAGATTATTTTTCGGCAGGGCGAGATAAATGCGAGCTTGTATCTAATCAATGCCGGCCGAGTCAAATTATTTTATCATAAGGATAACCATGCCATCCTGTTGAATACATTAGGGCCCGGTGAGCTTGTCGGTGGGGATACGTTTTTTACCCATTCGACCTGCACCGCATCCGCGATGGCCGATTCAAAGGTCAAATTAAACATAATTACAAAAACCGTTTTGCAGAAATGGCAGGCTGACGAACCGAACTTGGCCAATAAACTGCAGGATTATTGTAGCGGTCTAAAGCCCATTAAAGACTTGCTTCAAAAAAAGGAGCTCGAACGCCGCGCCCACCCGCGACATAACATCTCCGGCAGCGCTGCGATTAAAATTCTGGATAACAAAGGCAGCAAGGTTTATAAAGTCGATCTGTCCGACATTTCCGTCAGTGGAGTGTCTTTTATTATGAACATGTCCCAAACGGCGGCCGATGCCTTGTTGGGGTGCCGTCTGAATTTAAAATTTAGGCAGCGCGGTGCTTTTTCTGAAATCAGCATCGATCATGAAGGCCTTATCGTCGGCGTTCATGGACAGCTGTTCAATGAGTATTATATCAACGTAAAGTGGGAAGAGCCGCTCGACGAAGGTCTGATCGACAGAGTTAAAACTGTTGGGTAGGTTTCAAATATATTGATTTATATATAAATATTTGCCATAATAATTTAAAAGCAATTGGCCAAGAGGGGGATTGATACACGGGTGCAAACCCGCATCAAAAAATAAGGTCTTTGCGTGCAGTGTTCAGAGGTTTGGGCCTGAAGGCATTGCCGGTCAGAAAAGATAAATATCTGAAATGGATCGAACTGCTTTAGGCCGGCCGGACGCCAGGAGGAAGAAATGGAGCCGATGAACCGATGGCCAAATTAACCCCCGGTAATAAATCTGTAACCCAGCACCCGCATTTCCTGCATACCAACCCCAATGCTGTGCCACCATCCCTGATCGATCATTTTCATGGTTTCGCCATTACCACCGACCGTCACAGCCGGATTGTGTTTGCCAACCGTGCAGCCATACAGGCAAGCGGTTTGAGTCAATCAGAATTACTGGGGCAATCCCTTGACGTTTTATTTGATTTGACTCCCGAGCAACAAACATCGATCGCGCAATGTCTAAGACGCAAAACAGTACTGGCTTTTGAGACAACCACTCAGGGCAAAGCAGGCCCAGCCCTTACCGTACAACTCAGTGTCTCCGTGCTAGATCCAGCATCCGCCGACAGCGGGCTGGCTGTTTTTGCAATTGATATTTCCGGGCTCAAACGAGCCATTGAAGAACAGACCCAACTGGTTACGGCGGTTGAACATGCAGCCGAGTCCATTATCGTGACCGATTCTGCCGGTGTTATTGGATATGTCAATCCGGCTTTTGAAAAAATTACCGGATATCCGCGCCATGAAGTGATCGGTCGCAATATAGAGCTGCTGGACAGCGGGCAACATTCGAAAGCCTTTTTCAGCACCATCATCGATTCCTTACAACAGGGTGAAATCTGGCAAGGCCGAATGGTTAACAAACGCAGGGATCATTCTTTATATGAAACAGAGGTCACTGTTTCTCCGATCAAAGATAAAGCCGGATCGGTTACCAACTATGTCAGTGTCCAGCGCGATGTTTCGCATGAAGTTCGCCTGGAAAGGCAGCTGCGCCAGGCTCAGAAAATGGAAGCCATCGGCACTTTAGCCGGTGGTATCGCCCATGATTTTAATAACCTTCTCATGGGCATCCAGGGCAATATCTCGTTGTCCCTGCTGGATATTGAGTCCGATTCGCCACTGGTCAAGAATCTAAAAAAAATTGAGCAATACGTTCAGAACGGGGTGGATCTGACCAAACAACTGTTGGGCTTTGCCAGAGGGGGCAAATATGAAATCAGTCTGCTCAATCTAAATGAATTGATCAAAGAGCAGAATCTGATGTTCAGCCGGACCAATAAGGATATCATTTTTAAAAATGAAGCCAAACCAGAACTTTGGAGTGTTGAAGCGGATCGGGGTCAGATCGAACAGGTGTTGATGAATCTTTATTTGAATGCATTGCAGGCCATGCCCGGCAGCGGAACACTGACAACGCGAACCGGAAATGTGACCATTGATCAGGACCAATACAGCCCCTATTATGTCAAAGCCGGCAATTACATCAAAATAACGATTGCAGATACCGGTATCGGAATGGATGACGATATTCAGCAACGCATCTTCGATCCATTTTTTACGACCAAAGAAATGGGCCGAGGGACCGGTCTTGGACTGGCTTCGGTCTACGGTATCGTTAAAAACCATGAAGGCTTTATAAACGTATTCAGTAAAAAGGGGCAGGGAACGAAATTTGAGATTTATTTGCCTGCTTCGGGCAAAGCCGTGCCAGCCCTGAAAAAAGCCAGTGAAAAATTTGTTGAGGGCCGGGAGACGGTTTTGCTGGTGGATGACGAGGAGATGATTATTGATGTCGGCACGCGCATGCTTAAAAAGTTGGGCTATCAGGTTTTTACCGCCAGCAACGGTAAAGAAGCCATCGGTATCTTCAGGAAACACCAGGAAAAAATTGATCTTATCGTTTTGGATATGATTATGCCCCAGATGGGGGGCGGTGAAACGTATGACCGCATAAAAAAATTCAAACCCGACGTAAAAGTGCTGTTATCCAGCGGCTTCAGCATTAATGGTCAGGCTTCCGAGATTTTGAATCGGGGGTGTAACGGCTTCATTCAAAAACCCTTCAATTTACAAAATCTGTCACAAAACATAAGGGCCATATTGGAGGGGACATAAGCAACACCTAATTAAACAGTTCATAGCTCATGGCTCATAGCTCACAGCTCATAGGCTGATTTCCAAACTTCAAATTTTCAACTATGAGCTATCAGCTATCCGCTACGAGCTATTGGTTTTTGACACCTGACACCTGAAACCTATTTTTTTTAGGAACTGACGACCCCCGGGGGGCTTCCCATTTCACCATAGATAGGAACATTATCCATGTCTGAAAACCCGAATTCGATACCCGAGCACGTGCACAAAATCCATCTAATTGCCGTTTGTGGGACCGGCATGGGGGCCCTGGCATGTATGCTCAAAAGCCGGGGTTATGAGATTTCCGGATCAGATCAAAAAATATACCCGCCGATGAGCGACTTTCTGCGGGAACAGGGAATCCAGATTATGAACGGATTCGATGCCGCCCATATGTCGTATAAACCGGACCTGGTGATTGTCGGCAACGCTGTCACCCGCGAGAATCCGGAAGTAAAGAAAATGAAGCAAATGGGTCTCCCGTTTTGCTCTATGCCTCAGGCATTGAACCGATTTTTTGCTGAAGATAAAAAAACTCTTCTGGTTTCCGGCACCCATGGCAAAACGACCACTGCATCTATTTTAGCCTGGATGCTTTATAAAGGCGGATTGGATCCCTCCTTTATGATTGGTGGTATCTTGCAAAATTTTGACAGTAACTACCGGCTGGGCGATGGCAACGCTTTTATCATCGAAGGTGACGAATACGATACGGCGTTTTTCGACAAAGGACCTAAATTCATGCATTTTCATCCCGCCGCTGCCGTGTTGACCAGTGTGGAATTCGACCATGCCGATATTTTCCGGGATCTCAACCATGTTCAGAAAGCATTTAGCCGTTTTCTTACGCAGCTTAAGCCCTCGAGTTTACTGCTCGCTTTTGATGCAGATGAAAATATCCGCCGGATCATTTCTGAGGCGCATTGTCGAGTCCAATTTTATGGGAATGATGTTCATTCCAACTGGTGTCTAGGGGATATCCAGATTGATGCGCCCTGGAGCGTATTTGAAGTGCTGAAATCCGGTCAACGGTATGGCCGCTTTAAGACACAAATGCTCGGCCGTCACAATTTGTACAATGCCTTGGCGGTTATAGCCATCGCAGATAATCTGGGCATATCGTCTGCAGCAATGGAAGAGGCGCTGGCAACCTTTGAAGGGGTTAAACGTCGCCAGCAAATCCGGGGCTGCAAGAATCACATTACTGTGATGGATGATTTTGCTCATCACCCCACCGCGGTGCGGGAAACCGTTACCGCGGTTAAATCATTTCAATCCCCCCGGCGCCTGATTGCCGTTTTCGAACCCCGCACCAACTCGAGCATGCGTGATGTTTTTCAGAAAGTATATCCACTCGCCTTCGATGATGCCGATTTGATCTGCATTCGCCAACCCCCGTTGCTGGAAAAAATCCCCGTTGTCGAAAGATTTTCTTCTGAAAAGCTCGTTGCTGATTTAAAGCAACGCGGCAAGGATGCCCACTTTTTCGCCGACACCGAAGGCATTGTTGAATTTCTTATTCAGCATGCCACCCCCGGCGACCTAATTCTGGTGATGTCCAACGGCGGCTTCGACAATATTCATCAAAAACTGCTTGACCGACTGTAATCCCGCTGCAATATTCAATTGACTCTCTCCCTTGTATCCATTACGTTTACACATCTTTGGCGTGTGTCGTGTTTTGTGAATACTCATCGTATTTGTCCAAACAACGATGAACGTTATATAACGAGGGCGACGACGAGTACGAAGCAAAGAAACGTTTTATAACTCTCGTTCTCATCTTCGTTTTCGAGCTTGGTTATCCGATACGGCCTCTCATGTGTGAACATACCCTATTTTAATAACCATGGATCACACTCAGTTTAAGCAAATAATTGCAACCAAACACGGGTATCGAACCCCCGATCGACGGCGTTTGCTGGCCAGACACGTTCCCGGATGGCCGGGCTATATTTTTTATGCCCGAATTGCCCTGGCTTTTCTTAAGGAAGGGCTGGCGGGCCGACGCGGAACCTTAAACAATGAAAGATGGCTGCGTGCTTCGTTGAGCTGTATGAAAGCCGTCGAGTCCGCCGGAGGAAGACTGACCGTATCGGGTCTTGAAGGCCTAAGTACCCATAAAGGTCCGCTGGTCTTCATCGCCAATCATATGAGCATTCTTGAAACCGTTATTCTGCCGTCTTTAACGCTACCTTATAACGACGTCACGTTTATCATCAAAGATGAATTACGACACTATCCGGTCATTGGTTGGGTGATGCAAGCCCTTGATTTTATCGCCGTGCATCGCAAAAATCCCCGCGAAGACCTAAAAATTGTTTTAAATGAAGGTCAGCGCCGCATTCAAAAGGGGTGCTCGGTCGTTGTTTTCCCCCAGGCCACGCGTAGCACGGTGTTCGATGTCAACAATTTTAACACCCTGGGTGTTAAATTGGCCCGCAAAGCAGGGGTGCCGGTGGTACCCATTGCCCTTAAAACAGACTTCCACGGGACCGGCCGTTGGCTAAAAGATATCGGTCCAATTTATCCCGAGCGGCCAATCTATTTTAAATTCGGCAACCCCATCCCGATTGTGGGCAACGGCCAGGTCGCCCATCAGAGCGTGGTTGAGTTTATTGCTGAAAATTTAACTTCCTGGGGGGTTGAGGTGCGAACCCATTCTGTATAGCGCCCGGCCTCTGGCCCCTTGCTCAGAAATAGTGAGCGACTCGCTGGTCATCGATTTTGAGGTTCAAACCCGCAGGAAGCGCATGCCGAAACACTTTCCCAGATGGTCTAACTGAAGGCAGGCTGTTAGTTGCAGGTATTAGAGCAAGGGCAGCTTGCCAGCCGCCAGAAGCGAGAAGCCAGCGGCTAAAAACTTTTAATACTCACACCCTATATCTTTACGACTGCCACCTGATTTCCGCCCATGCATTTTGTGTTGATATTCCAATTGACACACCTACCAAATTCCGTTAACCTTGCGTATCATTACGGTTAACGAAAATTTAATGTGAAACATGAAGAGCCGAATTCTTAAGAACTTGAGAAAAAAAGAGGGCCCTGTTTCGGGGCAGGCCTTGAGCGCTCAGTTGGGCATATCGCGGGTATCCATTTGGAAGCATATTCAGCAACTCCAGACACTTGGATATCTTATTACCTCATCTGCCAAGGGGTACTGCCTCGAAAATTCCCCGGACGTGCCGTATCCATGGGAATTTGCCGGTCGAGAATCCAAAATTATCTATCATGCGGAATTGAACTCCACTATGGATGAGGCCAAGTATTTGGCACGCAAAGGTTGCCCGGAATTTACAACTGTCATTGCCGGTCGCCAGACGAGCGGTCGTGGGCGCTTGGACCGGCAATGGTTTTCCGAAGAAGGTGGTCTTTATTTCACAATCGTATTGCGGCCGGATCTGCCACCCGTCTTCAGCTCCAGGATTGGGTTTTTAGCATCGCTGACCCTTGCCAGACTGTTAAATGAGATTTTTAAAATTGAGGTCAGGGTCAAATGGCCCAACGACCTTTTGGTTAATGAGCGTAAGATCTGCGGCATGCTATCTGAGTTGGAAGCTGAGGCGGATCGGGTGGCTTTTATCAATATGGGTATCGGCCTCAATGTCAACAATGATCCGTCGCCGATTGAACCGACGGCAACATCACTTAAAACGATTTTGGGGCACAACGTATCTAAAAAAGAGATCCTATCCCGCTACCTGGATTTGTTTGAGACGCAAATGCAATCTGCCGCGTATGACGATGTGATTGAGCAGTGGAAGCAGTATACGGTGACCTTGAATCGTCATGTTCGGGTGGAGACGACCCGTGAAGTTATTAGGGGCAAAGCAATCGATGTCGACGATACCGGCGCATTGATTCTGAGATGTTCCGATGGATCTATAAAAACAATTCACTACGGGGATTGTTTTCATCAGAGCCGTTAACACGGTGATCAACTGGGACAAAGATTCAGGTTTTTTATCTAACCACAAAGACACAAAGTTCACCAGTTCGGTGGCGTTGGGGTATTGGAGTGGTGGAGTGATGGAGTGTTGTAAGCAGACAACCAATTTTTTCTATTACTCCATTACTCCAGTACTCCAGCACTCCAATCAAAAAATTAAAAATAAATTTTTACCGTTTTCGGTGATCTTTGTCGCTTAACTTTAACGGAAATTTTTAAATATGGAATCGGCGAGCCAGTTGCGCATGATGGTTTATGCATCTTTATTTGCGGCGTTAACCGCGGTGGGCGCCTTTATTGCGATTCCAATCGGTCCGGTACCCATTGTGCTTCAGAATATGTTTGTTTATATGGCCGGTCTGCTGCTGGGCGGGCGTTGGGGGTTGGCGAGTGTTGGTGTGTATCTTCTGGCCGGTGCCTCCGGTCTGCCGGTTTTTGCCGGCGGGCTCGGCGGCATTGGTCGTTTTGTCGGACCGACGGGTGGTTATCTAATCGGCTATTTGCCGACGGTTTATTTAATCGGTAAAATAGCGCATAGAACCCAGCCACGGATGATGACCGATATGTTGGCGCTGATTTTTGGAACCTTGGTGCTTTATACCTGTGGTGTTTTGTGGTTGAAAATCGTCAGCGGCATGTCACTAGGCAAAACCCTGGTTCTGGGCATGTATCCCTTTCTCATTGGTGATGCCATAAAAATAGTGGCCGCCGCTGCCATCGCCAAAGCCCTGAGACCGGTCATACGGGTTTCGGGTTCCGCGTTTCGTGTTACGAGTTCAGATTAGGTCGAATTCTGATATCGATAAAAGCGCATCCATCAACCCGTAACCCGCAACCCGTAACGCGCAGCACGGAATAAAAAAATGGATATTATCGAAATCGAAAATCTGACACATCGTTTTTCAAACGGCACCTTAGGGCTTGATCAGGTTAACCTGAGGATTAAAGACGGGGCTTTTGTGGTTGTTGCCGGTCCCAATGGCTCCGGGAAAACAACTCTTGTTCGGCACCTAAACGGACTGTTGCGGCCGACTGCCGGATGTGTCAAGGTGGACGGGGTTCCGGTACAAAAGGATCTGCTGCGTGCCCGGCGTCTGGTGGGTATGATGTTCCAAGACGCCGATAGCCAGATCGTCGGTGAGACGGTCTACGCCGATGTGGCCTTTGGACCCGAAAACCTGCGGCTTGCACACGATCAAATCAGTGAGCGCGTGGCATGCGCGCTGGCGGTCGTCGGCTTGAAAGACTTTGCCGATCAACCTCCTCATTTGTTGTCCGGAGGCGAAAAACGTCGATTGGCGATTGCGGGGATTTTGGCGATGGAGCCCAAAGTGATTGTTTGCGATGAACCCTTCACCAGTTTGGACTATCCGGGTGTCAGGCAGGTTCTCAAACAGATGCTCGCGTTGCATCAAGCCGGACACACCCTTCTTGTGATTACCCATGATCTGGAAAAAGTACTGGCCCATGCGGATCGTCTGCTAATTATGCAGAAAGGAAAAATTGTTCGGGATGGCATACCCGCTGAAATTGTTGGCGAACTTGAAACCTATGGCGTCAGGGCACCCCGCGTATCTCAGCTGGGAATGGAGGTTTGTTCATGGCTCAACTGACAACCTTTAGCTTCCAACCCGGGACTTCTGTTCTACACAAGTTGGATGTTCGTTTTAAGATCCTTTTTGTGATTCTCATTAGCTTTATCAGTCTGGGGGGCGGATTGATGGGACTTGGCACTCTCAGCATGCTAATATCTGTGCTGATTTTGCATTCGCGCCTGCCCCTCAAATCCGGCCTCAGGGAATTTCGGTTTTTTTTCATTTTGCTTTTGTTGATTCTGATGGCGCGAATGTTGACCACGCCGGGGGTGCCCCTCATCGAATTTAAATCCATAGCCATCACCCGACCGGGGCTGGTGTCCGGCATACGAATTTGCTGGCGGCTGGTCATCATCGCACTGCTGGGCTTTCTTTTTGTGTTTTCAACCCGATCCTCAGAGATCAAAGCAGCCGTGGAATGGTTTTTAAAGCCGTTTGGATTTTTGCCTGTCCCGCATATTGCGACGATGTTGGGATTGATTGTGCGTTTTATTCCCGTCATTCTGAACCAGGCCAAAGAGACCGCCGAAGCTCAGCGGGCCCGCTGCCTGGACAACCGCAAAAACCCATTAGATCGTCTGGTGCGGCTGGGCTTCCCGCTGATCCGCAGAACTTTCGAGCAGGCTGACAGGTTAATCGTTGCTATGGAGGCCAGGTGTTATTCTGAAAATCGTACCGAGCCGGCGCTATGTGCAACCCGCAAAGACTGGATGGCCCTTTTCATCCTCATCGTCATCAGCGGTTGGGTTTTGTTCATCTCAGTTTTGCTGTAGACGCTATTGAGGTCGCAACGATCTGATGAGAATTCTATCGACCCATCTATTATCATTTCCTTAGATCTCGCAGCCCTGCTTCCAAAACAGCCCTTTGACATTATTATTTAATGAAAGCGCTTGGAAAAGGCACTGCTCATTTAAATAGCAAACGGTTTGACAAGGTAAGTCAAGCCAGCCCATAGTTGACACGCGTGAAACTCTATAGTAAGGCGTGGGCCGAATTATTGCGTCTCGCAAAATAGACAGGCGCAAACAAGGAGATGACCTGATTAAGGCTTTATCATTTTTTTGATCTTCATCGAAGGGAGAATCTTTGAAAATCATTATTGTCGGAGCGGGGGAGGTCGGCTTTCACATTGCCAGTCATCTGGCGCTTGAAAACAAGGACGTTGTGGTCGTCGACAAACATTCGGGTGCACTGCGACGCGTTTCCGATAATCTCGATGTGCAGGTTGTCAACGGCTCGGGGAGCAGTCCGGTCGTCCTGGAAGAAGCCGGAATTCAAAACGCCGAAATTATATTGGCGGTCACCAATAGTGACGAAATCAATCTGGTGGCTTGCCTGGTGGCAAATATCATTTCGCCTTCAACCAAGAAACTGGCCCGCGTCCGGAATGCTGATTTTGATCATTATCATGGCAATTTTCGGAAGCAGGCACCGCATATTGACACCATTATTAATCCGGATATTGAAGTTGTAAAGACCATCCACCGGATGATGAGCGTTCCGGGGGCAGTGGATATCGGTGAATTTGCCGATGGGCGTCTTAAATTTGTCGGGGTGAATTTAGATGATGACTGCCAGCTGGCCGGCGCACAACTTTCTGATCTACCGGAGATCATTGGTGAGGCCAGACCCTTGATTGCTGCCGTCGTACGTGAAGATGAGCTCATTATTCCCAGAGGAAACGACAGCCTCAAGTCCGGGGATCTGGTCTATTTCATCAGCGAAGAAGACAAATTGCTGGACACCCTTTCGCTTTTCAATAAAGTTGCCCAGCCCCTGAAGCGGGCCCTGATCATCGGCGGCGGACGCATCGGCTACCGATTGGCGCGTTTATTGGAAGAGCACTCGATTAATTGCAAAATCATCGAGCGCGATCCGGAGCGCTGCACATACCTGGCCGAACGCTTGAACAAATCGATCGTGCTCAGTGGTGACGGTTCGGATCAAGAGCTGCTCTCAGAGGAAAACATCCAGGATATGGATGTTGTCATTACATTAACCCAGGATGAAGAAACCAATATCCTGGCCTCCCTGCTGGTCAAACGCATGGGCGCCCGCAACACCATTACCCGCATCAGCAAATTCAGTTATTTCCCGCTGACGGATGCCATTGGCATCGAACAGGTCGTCAGCCCGCGGTTATCTGCCATCAACACCATCCTCCAGCACATTCGCAAAGGGAAGGTGCTATCCGCCATTTCGATTAAAGGTGAACAGGCCGAGGTGATTGAAGCCGTAGCTCTGGAGACATCCGACATCGTCGAGAAACCGCTGCGTGATATTTCCTTTCCAAAGGGCGCCATGGTGGCGGGCATTATCCGCTCAGAAACCATTATTATCCCCACCGGCGAGAGCGTCATTCAACCCAATGATCGGGTCATCATTTTTGCCCGCAAAGAAGCGATATCTAAAATCGAAAAAATTTTATCCGTAAAGCTGGAGTATTTCTAGATGCGCTGGCGCTATATCCTTCACACCGTCGGGGTAATGTCCTTTTTCTTCGGGCTGACCATGATCATTCCCCTTATTGTCGGGTTGTACTATCGTGACCAGAGCGTGGAGCCGATGCTAAAATCTTTA
>Ga0209536_100009991_pt1 | contig 14042 bp, 11 predicted proteins | sample DeeMarSeWOR28_12_FD_187461 | JGI IMG/M metagenome (GOLD analysis project Ga0209536, IMG submission 187461) | Marine sediment microbial communities from White Oak River estuary, North Carolina - WOR-2-8_12 (SPAdes) (version 2) | ecosystem: Environmental > Aquatic > Marine > Intertidal zone >...
AGGAATGGGATGTAACGATTATTCTAATCGAACACGATATGGGAGTGGTCATGGATATTTCAGATCGGGTGTGTGTTCTGGACTTTGGCCAGAAAATCGCTGAAGATATCCCCGAAAAAATCCGCCACAACGACCACGTGATCAAAGCCTATCTGGGCGAGGAGGATAAAACATACTCGCGGCTGGATGCGTGAGCATGGTCTCTGTTTCTGTGCACAAGTCGCTGGCCCGTGACGGCTGTAGTTTTTTTTAACTCAGGGGCTTGTTGAATTGACTCGAATGCGGATGTTGGTTAACGACGTAGACACATAAAACCTAAACCGATCGGTTCCAAGTTCACGGTTTAAGGTTCAAAGGTTACAATGGATGAACACGGCTCACAATATTGATCAAGGGCCGCAATGCTCGAAAACATTCATTGGACTATACAACGGACCACTGACAACGATCTACTGACACTTTATCGAGTTTTTTTGCTCGATTAAATCTAGAAGAACCTATGCAACCATTGCTGGAAGTCAACAACATCGAAGTCATTTATCACAATGTCATCTTAGTCCTGAAAGGCATGTCTTTAAAGGTTGATGAAGGCCGAATTGTAACGATTTTGGGGAATAACGGCGCCGGTAAAACCACCACACTTAAGGCCATTTCCGGCCTTCTAAAATCAGAAAACGGCGAAGTCACCGATGGTCAGATTCGCTTCATGGGCAAACGAATAGACCGACTTTATCCGGAAGAACTTGTCCGCATGGGCATCTTCCAGGTCATGGAAGGCCGGCGGGTCTTTGAGGATTTAACGGTTGATGAAAATTTGATTGCCGGCGGCCACACAGTCAAAAATAAAACCAGGCTAAAGCAAGATCTGCAGATGGTCTATGAGTATTTTCCCAGGCTTTATCAACGCCGCAAAGTGCTTGCCGGCTATATCAGCGGCGGTGAACAGCAAATGCTGGTGATCGGCAGAGGATTGATGGCGTCGCCAAAACTGCTACTGATGGATGAGCCGTCCATGGGTCTTTCCCCCCTGCTGGTGGCTGAGATTTTTGAAATTATCAGGCGCATCAATCAGGAGGAAAGGGTTAGCATTCTCCTGGTTGAACAAAATGCCCGCTTGGCCCTGAGCATTGCCGATCATGGATATGTCATGGAGAACGGCAGGATCGTTTTGGACGACACGGTCGAAAAGATCAAAGAAAATGCCGATGTGAAAGAATTTTATCTCGGTCTGACGGAAGTGGGCAAAAAGAAAAGCTACCGAGACGTCAAACACTACAAACGGCGAAAGCGCTGGTTGACATAAAATGTTTTCCTATATCTTCATGAAAATCCTTGAAACTCGCCCGTCTCGCTACGATAGAGGAATCAGCATTCTCACCGCTGGGCACGCCAAAAAAGTGAAAGAGGAAATCGTTGGTTCCTGGGTGACGCCGGGCGTCCGGATGCTGGATGTGGGCTGCGGCACCGGAGAGCTACTGGCCCACTCCGCCCGAGCCGGTGCAACGGTCACGGGAGTGGATATATCCGGCGACATGCTGTCTATTGCGCGCCAGCGTCTCCAATCAGAGGATATAAAAGGAGCATTTTATCACGCAGGTGTTACCGAGCTGGACACGCTTTTTGCGGATAACTCCTTTGACGTGATTACGTCTACGCTCGTGTTTTCCGAGTTGTATGCAGAAGAACGAAAATGGGCCTTAAGCGAGTTTGCCCGGCTGCTGAAACCGACTGGGGTGCTTGTGCTGGCTGATGAAGTCAGGCCACGGTCGCAAGTAAAAAAGTTGCTGTATCATTTGGTCCGGTTTCCGTTAGCGGTTATTACCTATATTGTTGCGCAGACGGCCACAAAAGCCGTTTCTGATCTTTACGCAGAGGTGACCCGATGCGGCTTTGAGGTTATTGATGAAAAACGAACTCTGCTCGATAGCTTTGCGGTTCTATCGGCAAAAAAACCCAAGCAGAACGTCTTTCCAATCGCAGCTCAGGAGCAGATGTTGACTCCGGATGACGATATTTCTGTCACCAAGTTTTTATGGGATTTTATAGGCCGATGGTTTCCGAATCCGGTGGAACCCGGCCTCAGAAAGATCGGCCAGCCGGGAACGGAAGCACCAGTGATTGTCACCGGCAATTTTCACTTGACTGTGCGTCGGGTCGAAAAATCGTTAGCGGACATGGATGCGTGGCTGTTGGTTGCCCCCACGCATGGCATTAACGTTTGGTGTGCAGCCTCCGGCGGCGATATGACGGTTCACAGCATTATAACCGGGATGAAGACCAGTCGAATTGACGAGAGGGTCTCCCACCGCCGAATGATTTTGCCCCAGCTTTGTGCACCGGGCGTTGATCGACAATTATTGGAAGCTCTAACCGGCTGGAAAGCATTCTTTGGGCCCGTCCAAGCCAGACACATACCGTCATTTGTAGCCCAAGCATTTCATAAAACTCCAAGTCAGTGCCGCATAAGGTATTCACTATCATTTCGGTTGGAAATGCTTTTTTCAATGAATGCCCTTCTGTGGGCAATTATGGCCTTTATTATCGGACTGCTAAACCCAATCTGGATGCTGTTCGCAAGTGCATTATTCTGGGGTGCCGGCATTGTTTTATACGCCGGTTATCCCGTTCTTCCGGGGAATAGCGGATGGTTAAAAGCCGGCGTCTTGGCTTTTCTGGAGGTATTGGCGATTGGAATTTACACCGGTGCTGGGCTTCGGAGGCCGTGGTGGGCTTGCTGGGGATGGATGAGCGCAGCTACCCTGTTCACATTGTGGCTGGGCTTTGATCTAAAAGGCACGGTAGGAGGAAACATCTCAGAAGCCGAATCACTGATGCACAAGCTGGGCGTGAAATCCATCGGCACCTTTTTTTCCGCCCATCCGAACAAAATAGGAACAATTCAGCATGATGCGTTAGTCTGTACGGACTGCCTAACATGCATGCATGTTTGTCCAAAGGGAGTATACGAGATCTTGCCCGCAGACAAAAGGCTAACCTTGGAAAATCCGAAAAAATGTTTCAACTGCGGTGCCTGTATCCTGCAGTGCCCAAATGACGCACTGAGCATCAAGGTTTAAATTGCTTTACCAGGATTTTCAGTGTGTTCTGGTCTTCTTTGTTCCCACCTCTTGTGTAACGTAGACGCACATACAGGTGAATGATTTCTAAAACCCGCCCTTTCAAGTCGCGGCGTACCGCCAATACTGTCTTCGCATAATCGGTCGGCCCCTGGTAAGGTTCCCGGACTAAGCCGATTTGCTCCAGCTTTGCACAGAATTCCAAATAAGCTTGTTGGACAGTATCCGCTTTGGCTTTAGATCTCTTGAAAATTCCTCTAAAATACGCCATGGTGATCAAACCCAATAAAGTCAGGCTCAAAGAACCGACTTTTACGAAACCCGATCGAGTTTCGGCGTCAACACCGATTTTGGCAAAAAACCTTTTCTGTTTGTAATTTGAAAAGCCCAGCACCCATCGATTCCACTGATTACTGATCGCGTCCCAGCCAAACCGAAGATGAATCCAATATTTTGAAAATGGTCCAAATTCAGGGAAAGCTTTTATGACCGCGCGCTCATCGGGTGGCAATGCTGCCGCTGTCCCCTGCTCAACTCTCTCCGGCGCCACCACCGCTGTGGGATCCACGCGAACCCATCCTTTCCCCGGCAGCCAAACTTCTACCCAAACATGGGCATCCGCTTGACGAACAATGAGATAATTTCCGTATGGATTCAGTTCTCCACCCAAATATCCGGCCACGATTCGAGCCGGAATATTGGCGGCGCGCATAAGAAATGCAAACGCGGAGGCATAGTGTTCGCAATACCCCTTGCGGGTCCTGAAAAGAAAATCATCAATGGGTCGGTCCCCGAGTGCGGGTGGATTCAGGGTGTAGGCAAACTTATTTTCCTTGAAAAACCGAAGCGCGGCATGAATGACGTGTTCCGGGCGTTGAGATCCGGTTCGCCATTTTTGGGCCAACAAGGCTGCTTCCGGATTGGTGTCTTGCGGAATTTGAAATCCAAAAGCTTCCCATTTCCACAGCTGTCCTGTATTGTATGAGGTCAAGGATTTTACACGGTACTGAAACCGTCGTCTCACATTCCAGCGGCTCGTTAATGTGTAATCAGACAAAATGAGAGCCCGCGGATCGGATTCATACGGCAGATCCAATGCAAACAACCACCGACTGTTGTGGGGTTCCAGTGTAATTGTATAGTCCAAAGTATTGCGACCCTTGATCGGCAATTTGATTTTAAGGGTATTATTACTGCCTTGCCATACACGGCCGTCAAAGTACCAAAATACGAGTCCCCGCCAGTAAAGCTGATCCAACCCAGGGATACTGTCCTGAAACTCTGCACGAAAAGCAATGTCGTTGCTGCGAACCAGGCGAGCTACTGAGCCCGGCGACAGGTGCTCTGTAAATCCGACAACAGCATCTGCAGAGCTTTGGATACCCCACAAACTCCCCTGTACTCTGGGAAACGCAATAAAAAGGATCACCGTTAGTGGCAGTGCCTTCAACATCAGGGATACGGACAGCGCGAGTTTGTCCTTGATTTTACCCGGAGGATGATGAATGTGGATCAATACCAAGGTCGTCACACAAATGGATAATGCCATATACAGCGTCCCGGATAAACCGCTGGTAAAAAAGAGCGATGAGACGGCCAGAAAGTAGGTCAGAAAAATTGTCACCATCTCATCCCGGTAGGCGCGAATTTCCATGGGTTTGATCGTTGCCATTATCCACAGCAACGCTAAACTTGAATTTTTATCCAAACTGAAACCGGAACTCAGTAGAACAACACAGACCCCCCCAATCGTTAAAATCAAACGTACAGATCGGTTGGGGCGAGAGAAACCATACTTAACAGCCGCTAAAATATAGCCCCAGCAGACGACACACCATATCACTACCCACAACGGAAGTCGTGGAATGTGGGGTACGAGTGTAATACCAAGGGCTGCGAGAAGCAGTGCTATGTTTTTTGAGGCAACCATTTCTCTAAATTAGAAGAGCGCCAATGCTTTCAAACAGCGGATTCGATGGTAATCCCCTCGATCCGGTTCAATTGTTTTACCGGGCAATTTCATGCCATACATCACGTTGTTGAGGTGGGCGGTGAGAATCATGTAGCAAAGCATTGACAACTTGCGTTCAACATCGGATTCCTTGAAGGAATGCCAATCCAGGTATACGGAGGACCCGTATTTTCCATTAAAGTCTTTGACGAAGAGTCCCTGCCCCCTGGACGACGCGCGCCAGGATATTCGTTGCAGGGGGTCTCCTGGGCTGTAAAGCCGGAGTCCCATAAAATCATCCACTCCGGAACCGCTGCCGCCACCTTCATGGACCCTCGACCTAGATTCGGCGACAGTGTTGAATTTGGTAAACTTCGGTTTCGGATAGACCATACATTCCAGATTTAGATCGAGATTGGCGCGGACACTGAAAAACCCGAGAGGATAAGTGCAGAAGACGATCAGGGGTCCCGGTCTCAAGACCCCTCTTGAGGTCGCCGAGGCGTATACGTCAACCTGTTGGTTATGACCCTCGGCAATATCACAATATGTGGCCTTGCCTCTATTAAATCCGAATCCTATTTGCAGGTGCCTTTTACCACCACGTTGCACGAAGAACTCAAATTTCGCTTGCCCGCCTGCAAATACCGGTCTGGAATTAATGGACAGGATTGTCAAACCATGAATGTTTTTGCAGGTATGAACCAGAGATATAAAGGCCATGCTGCCGAGCAAAAAGGTTAGCAAAAACCCCAGATTGCTGTTGTAATTGACGGAACCTACAAACATTGCCAGCACCAGCAACATAAAAACAACGCCATAACGGGTCGGTCGCATCTGAAAATGACGTCTTTGTATCGTAAGCGGCAGCTGGACTGGCAGGCGATCACTGGGCATAGTTGATCTCAAAAATATACAACTATTTAAAAATATTAACTAGTATGCTTTATTTGCATTGAATTGGTAACCGATATCGCAATACCTGATAACTGCTCATTTTGTTCCAAGTCGTTTAGGATGTAGTTTTTTTAAAACCCTATATCGGCCATTTAGGGTACCGGAACTGTCAGCAAAATTGATTTTAGACGGTCCATGGGTATTTCAATTCCGCCGTCTTTTGAACGCAAGCGGTGGCCGACAACCCACGGTAACACGTTTTGCAAATCCTCCGGCAAAACATAATCTCTTCCCTCAAGAAACGCCCGGGATTTAGAGGCCATCAATAAATTGAGACCGGCGCGGGGTGAAAGGCCGACATGAAAATGGGCTGAGTTGCGTGAAAAATCCAGGAGATCCTGCACATACTCAAGCAGGGCGTCGGATACGTGTACCTCGGCAACCTGTTCCTGGAACATCAATACATCCTTGCTGGTCAGCTTCGGTTGCAGGTCTGCCAGAACCTTTTTCGTTTTTCCCTGTTTCAGAAGTATTTTCTCTGCAGAACGATTCGGATAGCCAAGATCGATGCGCATTAAAAAACGATCCAGCTGGCTCTCCGGCAGTGGAAAGGTCCCGAACTGTTCGATTGGATTCTGGGTAGCGATGACGAAAAAAGGGGCATCCAAGGCCCTGGTGTTGCCTTCCACCGTGACTTGCCGCTCTTCCATAGCTTCCAGCAATGCGCTCTGAGTTTTAGGGGTTGCCCGATTGATTTCATCGGCCAGCAGAACTTGAGAAAAAATAGGACCCGGATGGAAAACAAACGAACTGCTCTTATGTTCGAACACCGAAACTCCCAGTATGTCACCGGGAAGCATATCACTGGTGCATTGAATACGACGGAAATACAAACCCAGGCATTTGGATAGTACCTTGGCCAGAGTTGTCTTACCAATTCCCGGGATGTCTTCAATTAGCAGATGTCCTCTGGCCAGCAAACACGTCAGGGCCAAACGAATTTGGTCCTCTTTTCCCAGAACAACGCTGCCCAGTTGCTCGACGATTTTATCGAATTGGAAGTTCATCAGATTTGGCCGGCCTAGCTCATGATTTGCCCAAATATACGCCCTTGTAATCCATTGAGCTAAAAGGTTTACCCTCGGTTTTCAGATGAGCATTGACGATTTTTCCGATAAAGAGGGTATGATTTCCGGGAGCATAGCTGGCATTTACCTCACATTCCAAATACGCCATACAATCCTTTAGAATCGGACACCCGGTTTTACCCGGCGTCCATTGAATGGACAAAAACTTGGATTTGGGGTCGGGATCCTTGAACCGAGTCAAAAACTGCGATTGCTGTCGCTGGATAATATGCAGAGCGAAACAGCCGCTTTGCTCGATGAGACGATGGGAATAACGATGGGGATGTATGGCTGCCATGATCAATGGTGGATCGTAGGATACTTGAGAAACCCACGATGCGATCATGCCGTTGATTTCTTCCCTAAACGATGTCGTCAAAACATAAATCCCATATGTCATGTGTTGAATAACATTTATCCATTCATCTAGCATAAGTCCGTGTTCTCCATCTCATTAATGGTTAAACGCCAGATACCTCCGAGGGCTGTCACTTCCATACTTACCAGTGAGTTCGTTGTTGTTTAGACATCAATGGTCAATCATGTACGCAAAGCCGGGCAGGGTTTTTTAATCGGCATTGATGGTGAGCCGCTATTCATAACCCGCGCTTTCCGTATCACCGCGAAAAACTAATATGATGTCAAAGGCCAAGCACGTCAAGGTGTGTCAACAGAGTATCTTACCATCAGCGGCCTGCCGTTATCAAAAACTTTTCGAAATCGGATTCGATCCCTCGTTGATCTAGCGCGTGTCCCATGATAATTGGTTGAATGATGAATTCGAAACAACAGTCTCAAAAAGAAGCGACGTCGAACCGCTCGGCTGAGCCGGGATCCGCGTTCACCCGGAAACGTTGGCCGCCGATCATCATCTTGGTTATCGTCAGCGTGGTTGTTTACACAAACTCTTTGTCCAATGGGTTTGTATATGATGATTTGGTAGTCATCGTTGAAAATAAGTACATCAGAAATCCGTTAAAAAATTTACCCTCCCTATTTACCGGGTCTTATTATAAAATAGCCGGCGGTGAAGCCGGCTACCGCCCGATTGCCACGCTGTCCTACTATCTCATCTTTGCATTCGCGGGATTAAATCCCTTCTATTTTCACCTTGTCAGCGTTCTGATTCATATTGCAAATGCGTGCTTGGTGTATCTGTTGTGTTTTCGGGTTCTTCCTAACAAATCGCACGCACTGCTGGCGGGGCTTCTTTTTGCGTGCCACCCGGCTCTGACCGAGGCCGTTGATTGCATTTCATTCAACGAAGATCTCTTAGCTGCATTATTCTACCTACTGTCCTTAATTCTCTATGTTAAAACAACCCATAACCAGGTTGCAATCGCGGCCTACATTTTGTCTTTGATTTGTTACTTCCTTGGGTTGCTTTCCAAGGAAATGGCCATAACCCTGCCGGGAATCGTCTTCCTCTACGACATTGCCTTCAGGGGTGAAGGCGAAAATTCACTGACTATAGGGCGAATTTTGCGCACTATCAGGAAAAAAGGCTTTTTTTATAGCGGCTATATCATTATCAGTCTGGTTTATTTGGTGCTGCGCTTTTCTGTTTTCTACGAGGCCAAGGGCTCGACTGAATCCCACTATGGCAGTCTGTTTGACAGAATCGTGTTTTTGCCCTCACACATTTTCAGTTTTATAAAGCTGGCATTTGCACCTTTCAATTTAAGCGCTGCTCACGTCTTTTTCTACCCTCAAGGCTTTTTCGAACTTACGAATCTAGTTGGTTTCACCGCGGTATCCGCTCTGATCGTCTTCAGTTTTTATTTTTACAAGCGGTCAAAGGTTATGTCTTTCGGCATCTGGTGGTTTTTGATTACCCTTTTTCCGGTCTACAATTTAATCGAAATTTTCCACCCCTATGCCGAACGCTTCGTATATATCCCTATAATCGGATTCTGTATGCTTATTCCGGTAGTCATTGATGCACTGGTCGTACGTATAGTCCGTAAGCCAACTGCGGCAACGCTAGCCACACCAATTGTCGTCATGTTGATCTTAAGTGTTTACGCAATCACGACTATTTCGCGTAACCGTGATTGGAAGGACGGCATGACGCTGTGGTCCAAAACAATTTTAACGTCACCCGGCAGTGCAATCGCCCATGGAAATCTGGGGCGTGCTTTTCAAGAGCAAAAAAAATTTAATGAAGCTATACAGGCATATGAAAAAACAATAGAAATTAATCCGCGAGACTACAAGGCATATCACAATCTCGGGGTTGTTTATGAAAATCAAGGCGCAATGGAGGAGGCCGTTCACTATTATGAAAAAGCAATCGAGATTTATCCTCAATACGCTGATGCCCATTTTAACCTGGCGAATATCTATCATAAAAAAGGCGCGTTGGATGATGCCATAGCGCATTATAAAAAGGTAATTGAGCTGCAACCCGAGGATTTCGAAGCCCGCAACAACCTCGGGGTTGCCTATGCCATGCAAGGAAAATTAGACCATGCGATATCGCAGTGGAAAAAGGTTTTGGAAATCGATCCTGAAAATAAAAGTGCGGAAGAGAATATAACGAAAGCCAAAATGGTAAAACATAAATCCAAATGAAGACAACGATCGCTATGGTTTAATGCGCGATTTAATCCCTCTTATCCTGGGCAAATCCAAGCCGGTTTCATCCGCAATGGCAAGCATACGTGCAAGCCGTCCCGCTGCGGAGCGTCCTTTGCATTTGTGGTCGGGGTCACCGGTAATCCCCTCTATGAATCCGTCAATGAGACGCTCTCTTTGAAAGGTCGCCCCGGTTAACCGCTCCTGAACAGTGATAACCTCATCGGCGATTCCCCGGGCCAGTTCGTTGTGTTTTATCCACAGCGTTTCGGTGGTCGCGCCCTCTTCCAGGGCTAGTCCCGCAATGTTGATGGTAAACACAAAGACATTTTTCAACACCAGCTCATAAAGAAGGTCATCTTCACTGGACAATATATTACAGGGGATATCAATGCCTGCCAATGAATCCGCGATCACCTTTGATCTTGGCCCATAAACCCTGGAGGGAATGAGCACCTTGCAGTCCATGCCTTTCTTCTTCTCAAACCAAACGGATATCACGGTCGGATTGACAATATTGTGAGACGTCCAGTCGCGAGGAAGCAGTTCATTTTGAAGGAGGCCCACATACGGTCGCCATTGATCCGGAATGCGTGTTATAACCTCGTTAAAATCTTTTTCAGCCACAGCCACAAGGACCGTTTCGGGTGTCGGCAATGTGTTCGCTTCTTCAGAAATATTCATGTTGCGCGTCACCGGATAGACCGGATACCCGGCACGTAAAAATGCTTTTGCAAAAACGCCTCCTAATTCACCGATACCAATGATGACCACGGGTTGTCTCATTTTTTGCAAGATTCTATCCCCCACCCAACAGAAACCGGATATGCTTTTTCTAGGCGTTGAAGCGAAAAGAAAACGTAGACCTCCGGAATTTGTAGTAATCAGTGATCGTCCCCTGTTCCATTTTCAAAGCTGCGCCCTATCGCAGAATCAGAACAACACCTTAGGATCGGTGATGACAATCACCGGACACCTAGCTCGATAACTCACGCGCTCCACGGTACTTCCCACGTACCATTTCCCGTTTTGTTCTTTGGTATGGGAACCCATCACAATGGCCTGCGCCGTTTTAGATGAAGCACATTTTAAAATTTCAAAATGAGGATGAACTCCTCCCCATACGTTACATTCGTAAGCTATACCAGTGGGAATATCATTGCAAATAGTTTCAAGCTTCTCTTCAGCAATTTTTATAGCTGCTGCGTACATTGCTTGAGTGTACTGGCTGCAGGGTGGTACCGGCAACATGTGATACGCGCATATACGTGAATCATAAAATTGAGCCAATTTAACAGCAAAGCGCAACGCACAAACACATGAGTTGGAAAAATCAATGCTGACCATAATTTTTTTAAACTGCAGCTTCTGATCTATCAGATGGGTATTCACAATCATGACCGGACAACACTCATTCGTGATGACGCCTTCAGCTGTGCTCCCGATTTTACCCTTTACCCTCACTACACCTTGGTCGGCTGCTCTGCTTGAATGGGGTCCGATAACAATCAGATCAGCCCTTATCTCTTCAGCCCAATGTGATATCTCTTCAAACGGGTACCCGCATGTGACTCGGATAGAAATATTCCGATAGGATTTGAAGTAATTGGTATAGGTTTTTTCTATTTCCTCTTTTACTTCTTGTTCATAGGTATCATTACACTCAATTTCTTTTCCTGTTTTAAAGTGTTTCACCAAATTTCTACTCTGCGATGATGCCGACTCCAATACATGCAGCACCTGCAGGTTGGCATGGTTTTGCTTTGCGAGATCAAATGCTGCGATTACCGGAGGATCATATGTCTCAATCAAATCTGTGGCTGATAACAGGTTTTTAAACATATGCTGCCTCCTTGGCTAATTCAGGGTAACAACGTTCTAAATTATTGGATTTTGCGGTGGGAAAAACAGGTTTCGGTATAAGAACGGATCGGAAAGGAAGTTTTCTTTCAATAGGTTCAGATTTTGAACATTCGATGCTCACCTTTAACGTCGAGTTCAGATTACTGTATCCTGAATCTGCTGTTTGATTGATTTAAGTTGGACTTAGTGATTCCTTCTCTTGAATTTCTGATCCTGATCGATTATTCTAGCACATCAGCAACAACAAAAAGGTATTTACAAATATTGAGTTGTCAAGATGGATTATCGCATCCCCCTTTTGACGAGCTCCGCATGCCGACGTTTGCCTTGCGTGGGTCAGATTCCCTTTGCCGGTATGGTTCCGGGTCAAATTCACCTGGCTGCTTAGCTTTTTGCATCTCCGCTAAACCTGGTCCTATGGGCCGGGATTCCTTACGAGACGGTGCGAGGTTGATGAAGTCTTGCCCAGCTTGCTTCCACTGCCACGGAGGTGCAGATGACAAATATCGCCAGGGTTTGCCACGTTGTTAAACTCTGGTTTAAAAACACGATGGCCAGGCAGGCCGCGATGACCGGCTTGAGAAAGAAAAGATAACTGCCGCGAGTGATATCCGGTACGGCCGCCAATCCGCCTATCCACAGAAACTGAGTGACGGTGGTGTTCCAAAGCGCCAGCGTCAGTAGCGCGGCCGTCTGTTCGGGGGCACGATTAAACAGCGTTAGCGGATTCACCCAAAGTCTCCAAAACAGGCCAACAACGACCCACAATCCAATCGCGCCTAAAAACATGGTAATTGCCGTAATTCGCAGGGCACCGTATTTACCGATAATCGGTCGCACCATTACCGTATAGGCAGCCACCACCGCCGCACAACCCATGGCCATCAGAACTCCGATTAGATTTCCGCTGGCACCGGCCAGCTTGGCCAAATAACCGTCCGTAATCAAAAGCGCGACACCGAACATTGCACTGATACCGCTGATAATCTTGGCTCCGGAAAAAGGCTGGTGGTTGATCCAAAGATTGACCAAACCCACGAAAATCGGGACGGTGGTAACCATTGTCGCCACCTGTGGGATGGAGGCAAAATCCAGCGACCAGTGAAATAGCAGGTACCCTAAAGAAACCCCCATAAGCGCGAGCCAGATCATTCGCAGTCCATAGTCGTAAAAAGGCTCCAACAGATTTCGTGAAGTAGGGAAAATAAGCGCCAGCACAACGAGTCCAATACCACCGAGAAGAAACCGCCAGACAGACAACTCGGGTCCTTTCACGGAACAGAGGACCGATACAAATTCACTCGATGCATGCCCGCATACACCAAGAAAAACGGCCAGATACGCCATCCATGCATATTTATTCCAGGGGCCCATCTAATCAATCTCCTGAGCGAAAGACATTAAACGCCTGGCCAACACTTCGGGCTGCTCGGCTGGAATCAGATGCCCGGCATCCGACATGTCGATTCGCCTTCCCATAGGAAGTCTGGAAAAAAGTTGATCCACCACCTCCATATCAAGAAAGACATGGTCCTGCAAACCTGTAACAACCAGGACCGGCAAATTTAAGCCTTCGTAAGGAATATTCCAATCCGATGTCCTACCGGCTTCAGATAACAGTTTGAAGTGACCGCTGTTAGGTTCCAAAGAGGAGTATGTAGGATTTGGTAGCAAAAAGTTGGATCGATTTTCTTTGAGCCAGCTTTCGTTCATCAACAGCGGTAAATACAGGTCACGAAAAAGAGATAATCCGCCAACTTCAACTGCCCGCACTAACGCATCGGCAATCCACTTTAATCGCGGACCATCCTGCCGCAGGGTGTTGATTAAGACCAGGCCGATGGCGTCAGCTCCTTCCAGCCAGGTCCGGCATGCGAACAGCCCCCCGATGGATAGTCCAACAAGGATCGGCCTTGACGGTTTGACTTCAGTTAGAAGCCTTACGGTGTCCTCGACAATGACTCCTTCGTTTAATTCCACCCCGGATGAAAACGGGCTGTCGCTCTGACCTCGCATGTTGAAGACCAGAGTACCGTAACCCGCGTTTCGCAGGAGCGGGCCGATGACGGCCTCCCAGGTGGACGTGTCACCGGTCAAGGCATTGAAGAAAACGAATGTACACTGTCGATGATCCGCCGGGCTATGGTGGTCGTAGTACAATGCATCTGTTTGACTCAGCTGAAGGTGGGCCACGTTAACTCCCCTCATAATCGAAGATGAAGCTCCATCCGGTGGTGCTGTCACAAAAGACGTGGGTTACATCCCCGTAAAATCAAAACTCAATTTGCCTTGAAATTTCTCTATGCGTTTAAAAATCTCTTTGAGTGTGGTCTGCTCGATGCGGGACAATTTTTTGGGGTTAATGTAATTGTCCGGCTCTGCATTTTCCTCGACCACAGCGTTCACCTGACGTGCAAACCGTTGCTGCATCAGGTAACTGTAAGCGGTTTCGAGCTCATTGTATTCCTGCCAGGTGATCTTTTTTTTTATCAGAAGTTCGTTGAGCCGCTCCAAAGTATTGGTCTCTTCAATTTGGTTGCGCAGCGCATA
>Ga0209536_100009992_pt1 | contig 14041 bp, 12 predicted proteins | sample DeeMarSeWOR28_12_FD_187461 | JGI IMG/M metagenome (GOLD analysis project Ga0209536, IMG submission 187461) | Marine sediment microbial communities from White Oak River estuary, North Carolina - WOR-2-8_12 (SPAdes) (version 2) | ecosystem: Environmental > Aquatic > Marine > Intertidal zone >...
AGAGACAGGCGGAACGAGGCATCACCCACATCCGGCTCCAGGGCTCCGATCGCCACCGCGAACGTCTGGAGTCCCTCGGTCGTCGTTATGTCGAACGTGCGGACAGGCGCGACTGAACCAGTCAGGGCGATCCCGAGCACTAAGTCACCGACCGACAGCTGCGTTCCCGCGGCCGGTTCCGACGCGCCCCCGAACGAAAGATTCGTAATCACTACGGGGTTGAGTTCTCCACTCGCGGGGTCCACCGCTCCGATATCGACGGCCGGCGCGTCGCCCGAGGCGTGGATCGCCCGGACCCGTGCCGCTGGTGCCTCTTCGAACAGCTCCTCGAAGGCCAAAAGTGTGAACTCCTCGTCGTCGGCCTCCGGAAAGAGCTCACCGGCCGCTACCGCCAGATACGAACCGCCCGCCATCAGCTCGGGGGTCTGGAAGCTGACAATCGGAGTGCCGGGGCCGGTGCCCGCCTCGTAAAAGTCGAGTTCGTAGATCGCCGGTGGAACCTGGACCCCCGCACTCAGCTGAGCGAAGGAAAGATTCCCGACGAGCAAAGTCGTCCCGCCGTAGATGTCCACCGCCGGCGCGTCGGGGCTCCCGTGCAGCGCATAGACGACCGGATTCTGCTTGATGAACCCGATCGAGCCACCGGGGCCGACCGCGAGCAGCGAGAATCCAGTGTCGTCGCGCGCCGGCTGCGCCAGGCTGCCCGTGGCGATCAGGAACAGCTCCTCACCCTCGGGCAGTGCGGGCGTCGTGAACGCGGTCACGGGATCCCCACCCGGAATGGAGATGCCGACCTGCAGCGGCACACCCGCGAGCAGGTCGATTCCCGATGCGCCGGTGTCTGCGAAGCGCTCGAGGCCGGGTATGGTGGCCTCCCCATCGTTGACGTCGATGTCCACGGCGGGCGCATCGGGGGCCGCATGCACGACGCGGACGATCGACCCACCGGCGGAGGGCTCAGCGAAGTCCTCGACCAGCGGCAGCACGCGGAACGCGTCGGCCGGGTCGGCGGATGAGAGGAACCCGGCGGCCACGGCCGTCACCCGCTGATTGGCGGCCAGTTCGACCGGCCCGGTCTGGTAGGCGATCGGATCGGCCTCTGTGGACGGGTGGGCCCGCAACTGCACATTGTAAGTGCCGGCCGGAACCGGGAAGTACAGAGAGGCGGCCCCGTACTCGAGCGCCGTGATGATCGGATTGGGGTTGCCCTCCGCGTAGACGTCCACGGTCGGAGCGTCGGGCGAGGCGTGCACGGCGCGCAGCAGGGCGCTGCCGGCGTCCGGCCCATCCTGCTCGATGAACCCGATCGCCCCATCCTGGTCGACGGCGAGGAGCTTGAACGCGTCGTCGGCCGTGGGGTCCGCCTGCGCGAGCAGGCCATCGGCGATCACGAAGTATTCATCGCCGGCCGCCAGCGCGGGCGTCGTGAACGTCGTGACCAGCATCCCGCCGGCCCGGATGCCGATAACCAGCGGAGAGCCCGAGGGAAGCTCGACGCCGGCGGCGCCGGTGTCCTCGAACCGCTCCAGCGCCACGATCTCCGAGGTGCCGTCGTTCAGGACGTCGATGTCCACCGTCGGGGCATCGGGCGAAGCGTGCACGACCCGCACGATGGCGTTGCCCGCGCCGGGCGTCGAGAAATCCTCGAACAGGGGCAGCACCCGGAAACCGTCAGCCGGATCCGCGGAGGAGAAGAGCCCCGCGGCGAGAGCCGAGAGCCGACTGCCGTTGGCGAGCGAGATGTTGCCGGTCTCGAACACCGGGTTGCTCGCCGGGTCCGCGCCCGCGCCGCGCAGCTGCACGTTGTAGGTTCCGGCGGGGACGGTCGCATACGTCGACGCATCTCCGTACGACAGATTCTCGAAGATCGGGTTGTCGTCGCCGGCGACGTACACGTCGACGGCCGGCGCATCCGGGGATCCGTGAATGACGCGCAGCTGGGCGGTCTGGTTCTCCGGCGGCGGGGCCAGCGGATCGTCGTCGCAGGCGACGACGGCCGTCAGGCCGAACACGAGAGCAAGGGCTCTCAGCGATTTCATTCGGAACATTGCAATGTCCTCGTTTTGATGTTGCCTCAGCCTCGAACGGCAGGCGCACGTCCAACGATTGTTCGGGATGATACGCGAACGTATTCTGCTTGTCAAGATTATGTCGAATTATATGTCGAGGTCTGGCGGCCGATCCTGGCTGTGTCGAGATTTCGAGAAGGCCAGGCCACACGTCCCACTGACGGGGGAATACCGTGTCCACCACGAAGATTCTGCAGACGTATGGAGTCTCGCTGCTCGCATTTCTGGCCCTCGATGCCCTGTGGCTGGGCCTCGTCGCCAGGGGCTTCTACAGGGACCAGCTGGGACCGCTGTTGACGCCCGATGTGCGCTGGGGCGCGGCAATGCTGTTCTATCTGATCTTCGTGGCCGGCGTTCTGGTATTCGCCGTGCTCCCGGCCGTCGAACGCGGATCGGTGGGCCGGGCGATCCTGCTGGGCGGGTTCTTCGGCGTCGTGACCTATGCCGCCTACGACCTGACGAACCTGGCGACGCTTCGGGACTTCCCGCCTGTCGTCGCCGCGGTGGACATGGTGTGGGGGGGCGTCCTGACGGCCACCGTAGCAGCGATCGGATACCTGTTCGCGGCGCGCGGCGCGGCGTGAGCATCTGGAGCTGGCCATTCATCGATCCCGACCTGCTGCGGACTGCACTGCAGGGGGGATTGCTGGTAGCGGGGGCGGTGACCGCCGTATGGTTGCTCAGCCTGAAGCTCGGCGACGCCGGAATCGCGGACGTGTTCTGGGGCCTGGGATTCGGCATGCTCGCGGTCTTCTACGCCATCGCGTTCGATGGGGCCGAACCCCGGACGATCCTCGTCACCACGCTGGCCCTCGTCTGGGGGGGGAGACTCTCCCTTCACATTCTCCGCCGCAGCAGGGGCAAGCCGGAGGATCCCCGCTACGCGGCCTGGCGTGCTGCCGCGGGAAATTCGTTCTGGTGGAGGAGCTACTTCACGGTTTTCCTTCTCCAGGGATTCCTCATGTGGGTCATCGCGGCCCCCTTCGTCCTGAGTGAGTCATCCCCGGTTCCCGCCGGACTGACTCTGATGGACGGCTTCGGCGCTGCCGTCTGGCTCGCCGGTTTCCTGTTCGAGACGATCGGAGACGCGCAGCTGCGTGCCTTCAAGGCGGATCCCGCCAACAAGGGCAAGGTGCTCGAACAGGGACTCTGGGCCTGGACGCGCCACCCGAACTACTTCGGAGACGCCATGTTGTGGTGGGGGTTCTTCTTCATCGCGCTCAGCGTTCCCGGCGGCGGCTGGACGATCTTCAGCCCGATCCTGATGACGTTCCTGCTGGTGCGCGTTTCGGGAGTGTCGCTGCTCGAGAAGGGCCTCAAGGAGTCGAAGCCCGGCTACGCGAAATACGTAGAATCGACGAGCGCGTTCTTTCCGAGGCCCCCCCGCCGTCGCTGACGGCAGGCAGGTCCGGAGACCGCGACCTCCGGGGCCGGCGGTTTGGAATCCCGCCGACCCCGATTAGGTTGAATGCTGGTCACCGCGATCGACCCAGGAGGTCTCAATGCGAACGCTGGAACTGACGGACCCCACAACCGGACCCCGGCCGTCCGGCCCGCTGGATCGGTTCTTCCTCACGCTGATCCACGATCCGCGGGACCTCCAGTTCGCTCGCCTGCAGGCGCTCAACCTGGCGGTCATGCTGGCGCTGGTGGCCTGGGTATACATCGACTTCAACGTCTTCAGCGCCGTGGCCTTCTTCGGCTGGTACGTCTTCCAGCTCGGCCCCTACACGCTGATGCTTCACAACGTGTGTCATCGCAGGTACTTCAAGAATGAAGTCACCTGGCTCGAGTGGCCGTTCATCGCGTTCCTGGGGATGTTCTTCGGGCACTCGCCGGGCGCGTACTTCGCGCACCACATCGGGATGCACCACCCCGAGAACAACATGGATGACGACCTGAGCTCGACGCTGCACCTGCAGCGGGACAGCGCCGTGGACTTCTTCTATCATTATCTCGGCCGGTTTCTGACGCTGGGGAAGATCGACCTCGGGTCCTACCTCAGCGATCGAAATCGCGACAAGCTGCTGAAGCGCATGCGCCGGGGCACGGCGCTCTGGTTCGCCATCGTGGTCGTGCTCCTGTTCGTGAACTGGAAGGCGACCCTGCTGGTGTTCGTCGCCACGCTGCTCGTCACCCGGACGGCCATGATGTCGGGCAACTGGGCGCAGCACGCCTTCGTGGACGCCCGCGACCCGAACAACTGCTATCTCAACAGCATCACCTGCATCAACTCGACCTACAATCGGCGGTGCTTCAACGATGGCTATCACATCAGCCATCACTGGAAGGCGTCCCGTCACTGGTCCGAGCATCCCCAGGAACTGCTGGACAACCTGGACGCCTACGCCGCCAACGACGCGATCGTCTTCGAGGGACTGGACTTCTTCCTCGTCTGGGTCAATCTCATGCTGAAGCGCTATGGGACGCTGGCCGATCACTACGTGGCCATCGATGACAGGAACCGCAGTCGGGAGGAGATCATCGCGCTGCTCAAGGAGCGGACGAAGCGCATCCCCCGCCCCGCCACGGCCGCGCAGGGAGTGGCGGTGCCGGGCTGATCGTCGGTCGCGGGCCGGACTTCCGCCTTCAGTCCAGCAACGGTGACACTTCGGCCGCCAGGGCGCGGACGAAGCGGTCGTCACGCATGCACCGGTAGTGCGCCGTCAGCCCGCCGAACGATTCCGTCAGCTCGCGGACCCGGTCCGTCGGATCTCCCAGCGGCAGCTGGCGGGCCGTAAGGTGGCGCGCGTACGGTCGGATGAGCGCCGCGAGAATCCCCGAGTAGCGGCTCTTCGGCTCCACCAGCAGGACCTGACCGTCGTAGGCACCGAGCCGGTAGGCGTGGTGCGTCCGGACTTGCAGCTGGTACTGGATGGCGATCCGCTCGATGCTGTCCGGATCCACGTCCGGCGTCAGCTCCCGCACCCTTCGCTTCAGCAGTCCCAGCCAGTCGGCCGACTCCGGGTCCTCGACGCTCCCCTCATCGAGGCCGTAGGGCAGATCGGTGTTCAACTCCATCAGGCGTGAGAGGTTGACGAGGTTCTCCCGGCTCGCCGTGAGCTCCCGGGTCAGCGCTTCGTATTCGTCCGGCGGGAAGCGGTGGTCGTTGGCCGGAATGCGCGAGCGCATCCGCTCGATCAACCGTACTGCGGGAACCCGCAGCCAGCCGGCCGCGCGTACGACTTCCCGGAAGGACGGTCGCATCCATGTCGCCCGCAGCGCCCAGTGTCCAAACCGTCCGGAGCTTCCGCGATCCATTGCCAGAGGCTCCACCAGCGCCAGCAGGGCGACCCCCTCTCCCGCCGCCCGCAACCGCCGAGCGATCTCCCAGCCGAACGCACCCGCCGACGAGTAGGCGCACAGGTAATAGGGCCCGCCGGGCTGACGGTCGCGGATCGCCTCCACGTACCGGCCGCACCAGGCGCTGAACCCTTCGTTCCCGTCCCTTCCCCCCCAGATCATCGGGTCGCGGACACCGAGAATCTCCCGGTCCGTGTCGAGCGCCTTCGCCAGCTTCGCATACGCACCCAGCGTTCCACCGGCCGAGGCAATGACGAACAACGGCTCCCGATCCGCGGCACCCGTGGCCGAACGGAGACGAACGAGGACAGGGGGCGCCACCCCGGTGTCCGTGGCGGCGGATGACGCGGCTTCGTCGATCCACGCGGCCAGCTCCCGAATCGTCGGGTGGGCGTATACGGTCTGCTCGTCGAGGCGGGACCGGTCCAGGCCCGTGGCCTGACGCAACCGATGCACCAGCGCGAACACGGTCAGCGAGCTTCCGCCGACTTCGAACCAGCTGCTGTCCGGGCCGAACTCCCGATGCCCCAGGGTCTGCGACCATATCTCCAGGACGCGGCGTTCCGAATCCCCGAGGGCGATGGCGGAGTCGGTCTCCGCGGCCGCCGCCCGGCGGTTCGCCGCGTGATCGTCGCGCAGGCGGACGCGGTCGATCTTGGCGCTGGCCGTCATCGGAAACGAATCCAGCGGGACGACGGCGGCGGGAACCATGTAGTCGGGAAGTCGCTCCCGCAGGGTCTCGAACAGGGCGGCCGGGTTCACGGTCGCCGGCGTCACGAACGCGGTCAGTATCGTGTCGCCCCCCGCACCGCCTTCGGTGATCACGGCCGCCGAGCTCACGCCCGGATGCGATCGCACTGCGCTCTCCACCTCCTGCGTGTTCACCCGGAAGCCGCGCACCTTTACGGTATGGTCCACCCGGCCGATGTAGCGCAGCTCGGACCCTCGGGTCAGTTCGACCTCGTCGCGCGTGTCGTAGAGCGGGATCCCGCTGTCGGGGTCCGCGACGAGGACGGCCTCCGTTCCCTCCGGGTCCCCGACATAGCCGGAAAACAGCGCAGGGCCGCCGATATACAGCCGGCCGCGCCGGCCCGGTTGGACGGGACGCAGCCGTTCGTCCAGCACCCGCACCACCGTATCTGCCGAGATCGGAGTCCCCAGCGGCAGTTCCTCGCCCTTCCGGTACAGGGCTCGGAGATCGCAGACGAGCGTCGAGCTGGCCTCGGTGCTCCCGTAGATCGAGCAGAGTCGCGAACTGTCCGGGAACCGCCGGATCGCCTCGGCAGCCAGCGGCGGCGACACGTATTCGCCCATGATCACGACCACCCGGAAGGGGGGTGGTTCGAATCCGGGCATCGCCAGGCTGGCCCGCAAGGGTGACGGCACGATCAGGATCCGGCTGACGCCGTGCTGTCGGATCACCTCCCAGAATCGTTCGAGGTCCCGCACCTCCTCGTCGGGAATGATGACCGTTTCGACGCCCATCAGTAGCGGTTCGAACAGTTCGTAGAGCGCGTGGGTCGTGGTCATGTGCGCCTTCTGGCAGCACACTTCGCCTTCGACGTAGGGGTGCTGCTGCCAGGTCCATTCCAGCCGGTGGAAGAACGATCGGTGGCTTCGCGCGATCAGTTTCGGAGTTCCGGTCGAGCCCGATGACCCCAGGACGAAGGCCGGCCGGTGGGGATCGGCCGATCGGTCGGCGTTCGCAGCGGGACTCTCCGAGGCGGGGGTGGGTGCGCCCACCCGATCCGGGTTCTCCGCACACAGCCGGTCGAGGGACACGGTGCGCACGTCGCCGATCCGGTCCCGGCCGACCGCATCGATCACCAGCTTCGGATCCGCCAGTGACAGCATCGCCCGCTTCCGGGCCGCGGGAAAGCCGGGCGGAAGCGGCAGGACGGCCGCGCCGGAGGCGAGAATGCCGAGGACGGCGGCGACCTGGTCGATGGAACGCTCGAGGTGCACGGCCACCAGCGCGTCGGTTCCGATCTCCTGCCCCTGCAGCGCCCGGGAGATCCGTCCGGCGCGAGCGGCCAGCTCTCCGTACGTGATCGACTCTCCGCCCGAGCGGAGGGCGACGGCCCCGGGGGTGCGCCCGGCCTGCGCGGCGAAACACTCGTGCAGCAATCGAATCAAGCGGCGAACCTCATGCAGAGTCCTGTTTCACGGAATCGATCCCGGATCGTCCGAGCGGACCGATGTCACGGCCGCGATCGGTTATATTCTACGCAACTGGAGCTTTCGACCCCTGCCGGCGCAAGGTGACGATCCAGACATGGCTCGACTTCAGCTGCACCCGGTTCCGCACGTGATTCCGCACGAGCTGAGCCTGTTGTGGGTGGAATTCGCCCCCGAGACCTCGTACCGGCTCCGACGAGAACTCTGCCGGGAAGCTCTCCTCGGAGCGCTGTCGAGCGAGCTCGGGCGGCCGGTGGCGGACTCCGAGATCATAGTCGGGACCACCGGGAAGCCCCGGCTCGGTTCTGGCGAGATCGCTTTCAACCTCAGTCACTCCGGACACGAGGCCCTGATCGGCATCGGAACCGTCGGCGAGATCGGGGTGGACGTCGAGACCGTCCGGCCGATCCCGGAGGCGGATGCGCTCGTAGCGGAATACTGCGGCCCATCGGAACGCGAGATCTGGCTTCGGACCGCGCCGGTACAGCGAGAGCGGTGGCTCCTGCAGTGCTGGACGCGGAAAGAAGCGTGTCTGAAGTCCATCGGAGCGGGTCTCTTCCACCCTCCCGCGACGGTCGAGGTCGGTCCCGGGCCGGAACCGGCGGTGGCGAGGATCGGCTTCGGCGCGGCGGTTCGCGAGGTCGAAGTGTTCTCACCGGTTCTTCCCTCCGGATCGCCCGCGGCCGTGGCCGTGCTGGACGGGAGGAACGACTGAATCCATCCAGACGTCGATTGCGTAGATTGGGAAAACGGGAGGTGATTCATGGGTCAGTGCCTTGGAAAGACCAAGTCGGGCTCGCGATGCAAGCGTTCTGTCGGAGAGGGTTCCCTGTACTGTGCGGCGCACGCCGATCAGGCTCTCGGGGCGACGGACGGGGGAACCCCGCCGGAGATCGAGGTGGAAGTGGCCGAGGTCGTCGAGGAACGGGATACGATCGACACGCTGGTCGTCGCGGCCGCGCTCGGCGCCGCCGCGTTGGTGGTCCTCGCGTTCGGGAAACTTCTACGTCTCTAGACGGCGCTCGTCGGACGGAGAATGAACCAGAACGAACGTGGCGCCGCAGGCGTGTGAGCGGATGCGACCCGACGCCGGGACTCCGCGGATGATGCCCCGGGTCCGCGGCCGGGCCCTGCTGGCCGTACTGGTCGTCGCGTCCGCCTGCGCGGAACCCGACGCCACGCGTCGGGAAACCGCCGATCCCAGCGGGAGCTTCGACCTGCTCATCTCCGGCGGCATGCTGGTGGACGGCAGCGGAGCTCCGGGGCGTGCGGCCGACGTCCTGGTGCGCGGGGACCGCATCGCCTTCGTCGGGGCCGTCGATCCGGACACCGTGAGGGTGCGCGAGAGATTCGACGCCGACGGCCTCGTGGTCACTCCCGGATACATCGATGCGCACGCACATGGCGACCCGACGGTGGAGCCCGCCTTCCGGAACTTCCTGGCGATGGGCGTCACCACGATCGTCCTCGGGCAGGACGGCAGCAGTCCCGAGGTCGCCGCGTTGCCCGCGCAGCTGGCGAGAACGGATTCCGCGCACCCCGGAGTGAACATCGCCTACCTCATCGGACACAACACCGTTCGGTTCGAGTCGGGCATCGGATACGACGATCCGGGGTCGGAAGGCATGGTCCGGTTGTCCGAGCTCGTGGCCCGGGGACTGCAGGCCGGCGCCTTCGGTCTGTCCACGGGCCTCGAGTACGACCCGGGCTCACGGGCGAGTCCCGACGAACTCGCCGCCATCGCCGCGCCGGTTGCCGAGGCCGGCGCCGTCGTCTCAAGCCACCTGCGCAGCGAGGACGCGGACCGGGTGGGGGTCGCACTCACCGAGCTGATCGACCAGGGACGTCGCTCGGGCGCCCGGGTCCACGTATCGCACATGAAGATCGTGCTCGAGAGCGACACTCTGGCCGCCGCGGCTCTCCTCCACGCGATGGCTCGAGCCCGGGACGAGGGCATCGCGGTCACGGCGGACATCTACCCGTACACCGCGAGCTTCACCGGGCTGTCGATCCTGTTCCCCGAATGGGCGCGCCCCCCGAACGACTACGGTCGGGTGGTCCGGGATCGCAGGGATGAACTCGCCGGCTGGCTGCGGCAGAGAGTGGAGAGCCGCAACGGACCGACCGCGACGCTCATCGGCACCGGCGAGTGGGCGGGCCGGACACTCGCCGAGGTAGCTGCGGAGCAGGGGGTGCCGTTCGAAGAGATCCTCATCGAGCTCGGACCGGACGGTGCCTCAGCCGCCTACTTCGTGATGGACGAAGCGGTCATGCGGACCCTGCTGCGAGACCCGTCTGTCGTCGGTTCCTCAGACGGCAGTCCTTCGATGCTGCATCCACGCGGCTACGGTTCCTTTCCCCGCGTCATCCGGGAATACGTGGTTCTCGATACGCTCCTGTCTCTCGAGGACGCGATCCGCAAGTTCACGGGAGCCGCGGCCGCGGTCTATCGCCTCGATGATGTCCAAGTGTCCGACCCGCCGCGCGGGCTGCTTCGTGCGGGGTGGGCGGCGGACATTCTGGCATTCGATCCGGCCGAGGTACGCGATGCGGCAGACTTCGAGCACCCGCACCGGCTGGCCGAGGGGCTGCGTCGCGTCTGGGTCAACGGCGAGCTCGCCTTGCGGGACGGCGAGACCGCACGGGGACCGGGACATGGCCGCGCTCTGCGCGCCCGATGGAGAATCCGAACCACCGATACCCTTCCCTAAGGTCCAATTGCCGAAAACGAGAAACCGGGCTCATTGTAGCGTCGTGAGCGCATGAGAAATCCGGCGATGCCGCCGTGTTTCGAAAGCGGGTCCGGCCCGGGGTGGGCCCAGGTATCTGGCTACATTCGAGAGGTGCGAGGATGAGAGTACGCAGTGTTCGCGGCCCGGCACGGATTCTCCGGTGGGCCCACGTCAGAGGTTCCCTGGTCGCAGGGATCGCCGCCACCCTGCTGCTCGCAGGACCGGCGCAGGCAGCGGTCACGACGCACTCCGCAGCCTTCAACGACTGCGATGATGCCATCGCGGCGGCGAATCTGCTCAACGACTCCGGCGACTATTCGGGCGCGCTGGCTGCATTCGACGCCATCGTTGCCGAGTGCGACAGCAAGAAAGAAATGATGGCTATCCAGAGCGGCCGAGCCCACTCGCTGAACAAGCTGGGACGTCACGACGAGGCGATCGCGGCGGCCAACATGGTGCTCGCCGAGGACGAGCTGCACTTGTTCGCCCTGTTCGAGAGGGCGACCGCGTACGAGGCGGAGGGCAAGATGGACCTCGCCGAGGCCGACTACAATCTCGTTCTGCGGACGGCCGACACGAACGTTCACGTCGAAGAGCGTGCGACGATCTACGCCCACGTCGGACAGATGTACTACAGCACCGGCAAGACGACCGAAGCGCACCAGTACATGGACAAGGCGATCGAGCTGGACCCCGCCAACCCGACGTACGTGATCATCAAGGGCGATTGGGCGAGCCGTGAAGGGGACTACGCGGCGGCGGACCAGTATTACAGCCAGGCCACGGGGATGGGCGTGGACAACGCCGAGATGTATCAGATCCGTGCGGAGGGATCGCTCAACATGATGCAGGACAAGTACGGGACGACCAACGCGCAGGAACTGCGCGCGGCGATGACCCCGCAGGAGACGGCGCTGGTGTGCGCCGACGTGACGAAGGCGCTCGCGCTGGGCTGGAAGAACCCGCAGATGGACATGTTCTCGGCGCTCGTGTGCAAGTAGTCCAGCATGCGGCCGTCCGAAGGAGCAGGATCGAAACCGGACATAGCGAGGAAATGAGATGAGATTCAGGAAGACACTCGTGCTGGTGGGAGCCGTGGCGCTGGTGGGCACGACCTCCGGCTGCGCGACGAAACAGGGCACGGGAACGCTGATCGGGGCCGGCGCCGGAGCCGCGCTGGGCGCCGCCGTATCGGGCGGAAGCGTCTGGGGCGTTCTGGCGGGAGCCGCCGTGGGAGGAGTCGCGGGGAACCTGATCGGCAAGAACATGGACGAGCAGGCGAAGGAGCTCAACCAGGCCGTCCCGACGGCCGAGGTGAATCGGGTCGGCGAGGGCATCAACATGACCTTCGACTCGAGCGTGATGTTCAAGATCAACTCGGCCGAGCTGAGCTCCACGGCCAAGAGCGATCTCGCGGCGGCCTCGACGGTGTTCACCAAACCCGATTACTCGGACACCAACATCCTGATCGAGGGGCACACCGATAACACGGGCACGGACGCGATCAACCAGCCGCTTTCCGAGCGGCGCGCGGAAGCGGTCGCGGCCGAACTGCGGGCGAACGGCGTGGCGGCCAGCCGACTGCAGACCAAGGGCTACGGCTCATCGCAGCCCAAGTACTCGAACGACACGCCCGAGAACCAGGCAAAGAACCGTCGTGTAGAGCTCGGCATCTACGCGAACGACGACATGGTAGCGGACGCCCAGGCCGGTACACTCTGATCCGGGTGCGGAACCTGGTAAAACGGTTGCTATCAACCGCACGGGGCGGGCGGGGCATTGCCCTGCTCGCCCTGCCGTTCTTTCTGCCGACGACCGGTGCCGTACAGAAAGGTCCGACGGAGTCCGCGGCCCCGGCTGCCTCCCGATGCGAAGCCGCCCGGCCGGGACACGTCGTCATCTACGGCGATGACGACGAGACGCTCGCCATCTCCAGGGGTGAGCTGGAGCGGATGCCTTCGATCACGGTGGAGGCGTCCTTCCACGACGGGTGCAGTGCGACCTTCGAGGGCGTCCGGATCCGTGATCTGCTCACCCTGGCCGGCGCTCCGACGCAGGTGCAGGGCCCGGAGCTCCTCCGGTTCCTGGTCGTGGAGGCGACCGACGGCTACCGCGCTCTGTTTTCACGGTAGGAGTTGGAGACGGACTTCCGCGCCGAGCCGCCGATCCTCGCCTGCCGGGAAAACGGCCGCCCGATCGACCCGAAGTTCGGACCGCTTCAGGTGATCGTGCGCGACGAACTTCGGCACGTCCGCTGGGTCCGGCAGGTCGAGCGCGTACGGCTCGAAAGCTGGAAGCCCTGACGCCGGGCCGTGCGGCCTTGCGAGTCCGGTCCGCCCATCGCAAACTGCAACTTCAGTACATTCCAGAGGCTGGCCCCATCGGAACCACCTTGTCCAGGTGCGCTGTCACGTGCCCCAGATCTGCGAAGTGGCCGTTCGCCGGGTCCTCATCATTCTGACGTTGGCGGTCGGGCTTCTGACCATTGCCGGCGTGATCGCGGTCCTCTGGAACCAGGTCCGGATCGATGACCCTCTGATCGCTGAGGCGAGGGAAAGTCTCGTGCGGCTGTTCCGGCTCGACGGAGAGGCGAACGTCCCGACCTGGTTCTCTTCGTCCCTGCTGCTCGCCAGCGCAGCCCTGCTTGGCTGGATCGCCGCGAACCGGAGTAGAGCGGAAGCTCCCTTCTCGCGGCATTGGTGGGTCCTGGCGTTCTTGTTCCTGTGCATGTCGCTCGATGAGACGGCCCAGATTCACGAGATGAGCGTGAGACCGAGCCGGCATCTGCTCGAGCTCGGCGGGGCCCTGCACTTCACGTGGGTCGTTCCGGCCGGAGTTCTTGTGCTCGTTTTCTTCGTCGCCTTCCTTCGCTTCCTGCGGAATCTACCCGCTGAGACCCGGCGCCTGTTTCTGCTCTCGGGCACCCTGTTCGTGGCGGGAGCGCTCGGCATGGAATCGGTGAGTGCGCTGTACTGGACGCGGCTCGGTGAGAGCGTCGCCTACGGACTGGCGACCACGACCGAGGAGTTCCTGGAAATGGCCGGAATTGTGGTCTTCCTCAAGGCTCTGATGGAATTTCCCGCCGCGTCCGGAATCGCCCCGCCGGCTTAGAATCGGGTAGCGCCCCTCGGGCAGACACCGTCCGGTTCTGCAGGCTTTCACCGTCGGCATTCCAGAAATCGGAACCCGTGCATCCGGCATTGACAGCCGCTAGATTTCAGCCAGTTAGATCAAGCGGGCCTAACGGGCGCCTCCCCCTCGCCATCACCCGGCCGCAGCCCGGGACGGAGGACGTCATGCATCGCACTTCTCGCCGGCTCCTGCTCGTGTTGCCGGTTCTGTTCGTCGCCTCCTGCGGGGATGACGACGACACGACAGGTCCCGTCAACAACAGCCTCGTCGGCACCTGGGACGCGACCGTGATCCAGCTGACGAGCGTCGCCGATCCCGGCACATCTGTTGAGCTGATCTCTCAGGGCGCGAACGGAAGGCTCGTGCTGCAGGCCGGCGGAGGTTTCGGCTTGAGCATCGGAGTTCCCGGTGAGCCGGTCGAATTCGGCAACGGAGACTGGGGCGCGACCGAAGTCCTGACACTGGAATTCGGCGAAGGGGACGTCCAGGGCACCTGGCAGTTCGACATCGACCTGAACGGAGACACGCTTCGCCTGACCGGCGCCGACACGGAGTGGGACTTCGACGACGACGGGGTCGAGGACCCTGCGAAGCTGAACCTGACGCTCTCCCGGAGTTGACCGGGCG
>Ga0209536_100009993_pt1 | contig 14040 bp, 7 predicted proteins | sample DeeMarSeWOR28_12_FD_187461 | JGI IMG/M metagenome (GOLD analysis project Ga0209536, IMG submission 187461) | Marine sediment microbial communities from White Oak River estuary, North Carolina - WOR-2-8_12 (SPAdes) (version 2) | ecosystem: Environmental > Aquatic > Marine > Intertidal zone >...
CAATAAGGGGGGAACTATTGCTACAATGTGAGAGCATTATTTCTTAGAAAGCCTACACAAATTCTCTACTCGGTTTGAAGTATTGTTTTGACTCTATTAACCCACTGTGGTAAAATCTTAATCGTCATAATAATCCTATTAATCACATGATTGGTGTGTCTTCCCTCAGATGTTTCCCAAGAGTCTTTCTTCAGATTTCCTGACCTACCTTGCAGAAAGCAACCTGCAGGGGGGTGATTGCGAGCGATTACCCTCTCTTCAGGTTTTGAGTAAGCAGCTGGGTGTGAGTGTCTCTTCTTTGAGGGAACAAATGGAGGTTGCCCGAGCTTTGGGGTTAGTCGAGGCAAAACCGAGGACTGGCTTAAGACGCTTACCCTATTCGTTTTTCCCGGCTATCGATCAAAGCTTGTCTTATGCTCTCGCGATCGACCAGGAAAATTTTCTAAGATTCGCTGATCTACGCAGGAATGTTGAAGCAGCTTACTGGTACCAGGCTACGCCTCTACTTACTGCGGATGATCATTCCTACCTCCAACAATTTGTGGAGAGTGCTTGGAAGAAATTACGCGGTACACCGATCCAGATCCCACAAGTTGAACACCGGCAGCTGCACTTAACTATATATAATCGCCTTGACAACCCATTTGTGATGGGAATCCTTGAAGCGTACTGGGAAGCGTATGAAGCAGTAGGATTAAGTTTGTATGCCGGGTACGCCTATCTCAACGAAGTCTGGACATACCACCAGCGCATGGTGGATGGGATCTGCAACGGGGACCTTGATGATGGGTACCAGGCCATGATCGAGCATACCGACCTGATCCGCCACCGAGTTGTGGAAAGTGAGGATGGATCGATCCTTGTGGCCCAATCTGATTGAGATAAACTCACGAAGAGTTCATCAAATAAGGAGCATTGATTAGTATGTCTGCAGTACAAACAAAAGCCGTTCTTGATACCCAGGGTGATTTCGAAACGATCGTCAATGATTTCTCGATCACCGTCGGAACTGAAAATGGTTCTGGTAGCCAGACTTCAAATTTGACTTTGCTGCGTGCCCTGTTTAAGATGGGTATTCCCGTTTCCGGTAAGAATCTCTTCCCATCGAATATCCAGGGACTACCAACCTGGTATACGATCCGGGTAAGCAAGGATGGATTTCTTGCCCGCCGGGAAGACCATGAGATTGTGATCGCCATGAACCCAGGTTCATTTGCCCAGGACCTAGCGGATGTAAAACCAGGTGGCGTGTTCCTGTATGCGGATCATATCAATCTGGCGATTAACCGCGATGATATCACCATCTATCCCATGCCAGTTCAGCAATTGGTGAAGGAATCAGATGCACCCTCGAGCTTGAGGAATTATGTGGCAAACATGGTGTATGTAGGCATCCTGGCACAACTTCTGGGAATTGACCTGGAGAGGATTAAGCAGGCCCTGGAGTTTCATTTCAAAGGAAAGCAAAAACCAATTGATTTGAATTTTGGGCTTGTAAAAAGCGCTGCCCATTGGGCAGCTGAGAACCTTGACAAGAACGATTCCTACCAGGTTGAGCCTATGGAGGCCACTGACGGATTAATCATGTCCGATGGAAACACAGCCGCTGCTTTGGGTTCAATATATGGGGGTATGAATTTTATTGCCTGGTACCCAATTACGCCTGCCACCAGCCTGGTAGAGGAATTAGAAGAGTACCTGCCTCAACTGAGGAAAGATTCCGAAACCGGTAAAAAAACCTACGCTGTGGTCCAGGCAGAGGATGAGCTGGCAGCGATCGGCATGGCAGTCGGGGCAGGTTGGGCTGGATTACGGGCGATGACTTCTACATCTGGACCCGGCCTCAGTTTGATGACCGAATTTGCAGGATTGGCTTATTACTCAGAAGTTCCGCTAGTTGTGTGGGATATCCAGCGGGTTGGTCCCAGTACCGGACTGCCAACCCGCACTTCGCAGGGAGATCTGGCCATGGTTTATTACCTTGGTCACGGGGATACCCAGAACGTGATTCTTCTCCCCGGCTCGATTAGCGAATGCTTTGAATTTGGTTGGAAGGCATTTGACCTTGCAGAAAGGCTCCAATGGCCGATATTCGTATTGAGCGATCTAGATTTTGGGATGAACCAGTGGATGTCTGAGCCCTTCACATATCCAGACCAGCCAATCGATAGGGGGAAAGTTCTTTGGGAAGAGGACCTGGAGCGGCTATCCGGGAAGTGGGCACGTTATAAAGATACTGATGGCGATGGTATTACATACAGAACAATACCTGGCAATAAACACCCCAAGAGCGCCTGGTTCGCACGTGGAACAGGTCATGACGAATATGCAGTTTACACTGAAGATGGTGATGAGTATGAGCGCAATATGGCTCGCTTAAAGAAGAAGTTTGAAACCGCAAAACAACTGGTACCCAAACCTGTAATCGAGACGATGAAGGATGCAGACATCGGCATCATTGCTTATGGTTCTACCTTGCCAGCCGTAAAGGAAGCTCGTCATTACCTGGCACAGAATGGTCTCAAGACGGATTTGCTCCAGCTAAGGGCAGTGCCCTTTACAGATGAGGTGACCGAGTTTATTTACAATCACGAACGGTCTTATGTCGTGGAAATGAACCGTGATGGTCAACTCCACCAATTACTATCCCTGGAATATGCTCCGGTCTGTGCAAAATTGACTTCAGTCGCTCACCTGGATGGTTTATCCATGACGGCTCAATTTGTAGAAGACAGGATCAATCAGGGGGAGGCAGAACGAAAATGACAAATTCAACTAGATCCATCGGGAAGCTAAACTTAGTGGGTTTATCCAAGTCTGACTACAAGGGCAGACCAACAACATTGTGCCAGGGCTGCGGGCATAATTCTATTTCAAGCCAGATCATCGCAGCCTGTTACGAACTGGATATCAGGCCTGAAACCATCGTGAAGTTCAGCGGCATTGGATGTTCCAGTAAGAGTCCCGCGTATTTCCTGGGGCGGTCGTTTGGTTTTAATAGCCTGCATGGACGCATGCCCTCGTTGGCGACAGGCGCGATGTTTGGAGACCATACCTTACTGGCAATAGGTACCAGCGGGGACGGGGATTCTGCCAGCATCGGTATGGGACAGTTCAAACATGTCTTGCGACGGAACCTGCCTTTTGTATATATCGTTGAGAACAACGGTGTTTATGGCCTGACCAAAGGACAATTCTCTGCAACTGCAGAATCAGGACTATCGCTGAAGGGTCACGGTACCAACCAGTACATGCCTGTTGATATCGCCTGGGAAGCGGTTGTTGGAAATGCAACCTTCGTCGGTCGATCCTTCGCAGGTGATCCGAAGCAGGTAAAAGAATTATTGAAAGCGGCAATAAGCCACAAGGGTATCGCAGTCCTGGATATCATCAGCCCCTGTGTGACATTCAACAATACGGACGACTCAATGCATTCATATGCTTGGGGCAGGGAACACGAGGTTGCCCTGCATGAACTCTCTTATGTACCCCCGCGTGATGATATCCTGGTCGAATATGAAGAGGGTGAAGTGATCGATGTCACCATGCATGATGGTTCGTCTGTCGTGCTCAAGAAGCTCGAGCGGGATTATGACCCCACGAACCGCGGGCGGGCGATCCAGCTGCTTGAAGAAGCTAACCGCAATAACTGGTTAATCACGGGATTGATTTATATCGACACCAACCAGCCATCCCTGTTTGACCTTTATGATCTCCCTGAAACACCCCTCAACAGGCTGGAATCCGAAAGGATGCGCCCAGCTCCTGAGACGATGGACCAGGTAAATGCGATGATGTTCTGACCTGAAATTTGTCTACAGTCTTTGCTCGAATTATTTGCGTGGCTCCCAAGCGATTTATGCCCTGGGAGTCATTCGCGTAAGGGAAAATGGAGAAAAATTGATCTAATTTACCCATCCCTCGGTTCAAATCAAATATTCCTGCTTCCTGATTGGTAATCTGAAGTAAGGGTCCCAAAGAGAATCACCTCAAGGTATCCTTGGCAACAGGAGATGCACCTTTTTTCCAAATTCCTGATCTCTAAAAATTCATTCCAAAAATCAGTGGAAGAGATACTCGATTTCAAAACCACTGCTCTTCAATTGGCGCAGCTCAATTCAGAATTGAGCGGGTGAGGATCACTATTTGACAGATATGTTATAATGAAAGTTGAAGATGCAACCAGCACGTGATGGTAGGTGCATCGAAAGCCTTGTGTGTAGTGGCACGCTGGGCTTTTTTTTTTTACCCAGAATTCCTTGGATTTTATGCTAGATCAAAAAAATTAGGAATTCAGTCAAGGGTATTTATGGATAAACTAATCCGAGGTGGGTAATCGTTATAGTTTCTCATCCTCACCATAAAACCAGAGTATGTGGCGACAATCATCGCAAATGTAGCAATCACCGCGTGGATTTATCCAGTCCAGATCAAACAAGGACATTATCCGGGTATTCAGTTGTGCTTCGCGATGCCAAAATTCCTCACCGTTGCAGATCGGACATTGCAACCAGTGCCCAGCACGCTGCCTCTTAGAAGCTTTTTTTTCACCTGACATTTCAACCTCCATACTTTCTCAATATGATTCTTGAAAACCTACGAAGTTTACACCCATATGCGCAACCAAGCAGGATGTACAAGTTAATTGGTCAACATATGGTGCTTCACAAAAGCTTGTTGAGATCTTAAACACATTCTTGCAATGAAGCGAGAGCTTCATTCATGACTCGATTGCTTACTCCAAGAAATTGATCTGAATTTAAAATATAAGACAAAGATTTCCCTAATGCCATTAAATTACAAGAGCCAGTGGAACCCCAGAACCACCGGCTCTCATAAAAGGGGAGTAATTTCTGTTGAGGCGGATGAGGAGATATCATCCTGGTGAATAGGATATATGAAATTTGTTCCTGACACATCCCTCTCTAGGAGGATTTCATATCATTCACCTGTATGATATTGGGTTTCAGTCAACAAGGTTACTGCGAACTGCGAGCACGATAGCTTCTGCCCGGTTGGATACTTCCAGCTTCTGCAGAATGTGGCTCACATGGGATGAGATGGTAGCCCTGCTGACCACCAGTTCTTCTGCGATCTCGGGATTCGTTAACCCATCGACCATCAGGGCTAAGACTTCACGTTCTCGCGGGGTGAGATCGCTCCCGATCTTGATTTGTGGTTCAGCATTGATCAACTGGTGCGTTACTTCAGGGGAAAGCGTGCCTCGACCTGCATTTGCAGAGCGGATGGCAGCAGCCAGATTGTCACCATCAACGTTCTTCAAAAGGTAGGAAATCGCCCCGGCACGAATCGCTTCCTGGACGATACTTTTCTCTTGAAAGCTGGTCAGGGCGATCACCTGGACGCCAGGATTCTGTTTGCAGATCTGGCGCGTGGCTTCAACGCCACCCATCCCTGGCATGACCAGGTCCATCAAGACCACATCAGGCTGGAGTTTAAGACAAAGCCCTACAGCTTCCATCCCATCCCGGGCTTCACCAATTAATTCGATATCTGGATAGGTGTTGAAGTAGGTCGCTAGTCCGCGGCGAACCATTTCATGATCATCGACGACAATTACTTTGATGGGATCGACATCACTCATCATGTGGTATTCCATTCCAATATTATCATTTATTGAGAGGTAATTCGCCTTCGAGAATACAATCAAACTAGTACAGAAGTGGTTTCCTGCGGGTAATTTGTAATCCTCTTGCCAAGGTATGCTGCCATTGATGATTTGATATTTTTCAAACTCGCTTGAAAATGAACAAAATGAGGGCTTTGAAAAGAATCGTAGTAAACCCTGGCTGATTGTTTGTTAGAAAATAGGTGGAAATCAATCAACAACCTGGCCTTGTGATGAACCAACTCGTACTGGTTCTTCTGGTTTGAGTCTTATCATACTGATAATAAAACTTACCAGCATGATGATCGAACCCGACCAATATGGATAGCTTAGATTGATATCGTAGATGAAACCAGCCCAAAGCGGGCCTGTGCTGCGCCCCAGGCTCATGAACGCATTATTCAAACCCATGGCCACGCCCTGGCCCATCGTTGCCCTGCGTGAAATCAACGCCGAGACAGAGGGTCTGAGCATGGCATTGCTGGTAACAAAGAATCCTGTTGTCAGCAGAACGGTGACGAACGAGTCAGCCAAAACCATGAGAGCGAATCCCAGGGCACTACCCAGTAGAGAGACCTTAATCACCGTAACCTCCCCCCAACGCCTGGTGAAGGGACCGGTTAAGCCTCCCTGAACCACAGCAGATATCAGCCCAATAAAAGTCAACAGGCCTCCTACCTGTTGGGGCCCGTAGTCATAACTGGCGTTTGCATAAAGTCCAAAGACACTCTCGAAATTGGTCAGCCCAAAGCTGACCAGGAACGATAGAAACAGCAAGAAACCGATTGGGCTGAATAATGCACTCCAGAGCTCTTTTAGCTGGGGTCCGCTGATCTTACTGATGGATTCGGCCCGTTTTTCCGGGGGTAGGGATTCCGGTAAGATCAGGAAGATGAAACCCAGAGCCAGCAGGGATAAGCCGGCAGCCAGGAAAAAGGGTGCTGATAGCGAGTAAGTCGCCATCCAACCGGCAATGCCTGGGCCAAGGACCATGCCAACACCCATCGCTGCACCGATGATACCCATCCCACCACCCCTATTCTTTTCTGAGGTGCTGTCCCCGATATAGGCCATCGCGGTTGGCAGGGTGGCCGAGGAAAGAATCCCAGCCAAAATCCTGGCCGCGATCAGCATCCATAACTCGGTTGAGAATCCAAAAAGGATTTGCGCAATCGCGTTTCCCAGGACACCAATCATCAACACGGGTTTTCTGCCAATGCGATCGGAGACGCCCCCCCAAATAGGTGAGAAGATGAACTGCATGATGGCATAGGTTGCCATCAGGACTCCCATCGCGCTGCCACCCGCTCCAAATTCGATGATGTAAAAAGGCAGGATGGGGATGATCATGCCAAATCCCATCATTACCACAACCATGGTGAAAAAAAGGATGGCTAAATTTCGGCGATTCTGCTGCATAGGGGGGATGCTTCTACCTGTGAAATGATGGGTGGGTTGGCATTCAGTAATTGGTTTCAGGAGAATATAACCTGATTATTATAACTGTAATTCCAAAGGGTGATTTTACCCCTCCTTTTTAGTGATTGAACTCGCATGCTATTGACGGGGGTCAATAAAAGTTTATAATTTAGACTGGATTTATCCCTAATCTCTAAAGTGGAAGAACTGAATGACTTGAAACCAGTGCCTCGGGATTGAACAGGAGTTCAATGAGAAGTATGTCAGCAAGGAACAGGCACGCTACCGGAAAGACGGGGTAGCAAAGACTACGCGTGCACTGGTTGAGGCCATTTCGAAAGGTGGAGTTGAAGGGATGACCCTGCTGGATATTGGTGGCGGTTTGGGTGGTATTCAGCACGCGCTTCTCGATCGTGGCGTGGTCAAGGCAATCCATGTTGACGCCTCCACAGCTTATCTGCGGGCAGCTCGTGAAGAGGCTCAAGGGCGTAACCTGGCAGACAAAATCGTCCATCTTCAAGGTGATTTTACTGAGCTAGCCATGAGCATTCCAGGTGCTGACCTTGTCACACTAGACCGGGTCGTGTGCTGTTATGATGACATGCAGGCTCTTGTCCGCACGTCTGCTAAGAAATCTGGTAATAAGCTAGGGTTAGTCTTCCCTCGAGATCTTTGGTTAATCAAGATATTTCTGCCCCTGGTGAATTTCATTATCAAGCTGCGCGGCTCATCTTTCCGCATCTTCCTCCACAGCACCCAGCAAATTGACAGCATCATCAGAAGCGAGGGGTTGACCCTCGAAACGCAAAGGAAAGCGGGATTCTGGCAAATTTTCGTTTATAGCAGGAATGAAGAAGTACATGCATCAACTTGATGAATTTCAGAAAGAAATTGGCATTCTGCAATTAAGGATGTGTTCTGATGGAAAATACTAATAACAACGCTTTTGAGCGGATTCAAACCGATAACAACCAGGATTTATCCGCGCCTGGATTGGTTTTTGAGCAAGGCAAACAGGCGCAAGCGGTTTTTGATTATTCGGAAGCGATAAAGCACTTCTCTGCAGCATTGGAGTTTGATGATGTCCCGAGAGAGCTGGCGTATGAAATCCTAGACCAACGTGCAGAATGCCATGACTTGATGGGGGAGTTTTCTGAAGTACTTGTGGACCTGGATGAAATGATGCACATCGCCCGAGAACTCGGTGATCCGCATTTACAGACCCGGATCGTTTTTCGCCAGTTATTTACTGCCGCGCGCATGGGGGAAGCACGTAAGGTAAACGAAATTTCAAAGGCGACGCAGAAATTAAAAGAAGATCATGATGATATATCTATCGATGCTGCAATAAACCTGGCGATTGGTTACCATTATTGGATTACTGAAGAAAGACCTGAAGCACAAGAAAATTTTGAACAAGCCCTGCGGAAATATCGCGCCGCTGGTGACCGGGAAGGTGAGGCAAACACCCTCCAGGCTTTGGGCGCTGTTATTCTGGATAGTGGGAATCAGGAATTATCTGGAAAGTATTCCCAGGATGCACTCGCGATCTGGCGCTCGCTCGGAAATCGGAGGGGTGAAGCAAGAGCCTTGAATGCCTGGTCATTGACAATGGCCGACTATGCTCAAAAAAGAGATGCCGGGGAAGAAGCACTCGAGATCTTTGTATCAATCGGCGATCTTTGGGGGCAGTGCCAGATGTACAACAATTTGAGTCTTCTTTATGGTCACTTGGGATTGGATAGTACCGCAGTCAAATATGCACAGAGAGCTGTGGATATGGTACGGGAAATGGGTGCCCTATGGGGATTGGCCTTATACCTGGATAGCCTGGCACGGGCAGAAATGAATTTAGGTGATTTCTCTGTTGCCGAAGAAGTATTCAGAGAAGGACAGCAAGTAGCACAGGAAGTCGGAAGTAAAGGCATTGAAGCATTCGTTTTATTTGGTTTAGGCCGGGTGGCTTTGATGTCTGACCAGCCGGAGAAAGGGCGTGATGCGATCAGAACTGCACTCGAATCTTTCAGGGAGATCGAGCTCGAATCCGACATACCCACAACGCTTGCCTGGTTGGGAGCAGCTTACCTTGCCCTTAATGATCCGAAAACTGCCCGCATGTACACAGCTGAAGCGGTGACTGAACTTGAGGCACTTGGCTATGGTGGTGCGGAATATCCGCCGCAAGAGATTTGGTGGTGGCATTACCAGGCATTAACCTATGAATTACGCCAGGAAGCTGAGAATAAACCCCCTGGTGATGTCATAGAAAATATCCCTGATGGTGCCTGGTCCGCATTGCAGAAGGCGCGTGATATCACGATAGAAGGTATCGCTTCGCTCAGTGATGAGGGTTTACGGCGGAATTATCTAAATAAAGTTGAGATAAACCGGAAGATTATCTCGCAGTGGGCGAAGCATGCTTCTTCACGTGGCCTTGCAGTTGATGAACTGGGCTCCCAATCCGGAAATGTCCAGGCTCAGCTCCAGCGGCAGTTAGCAATCGGTGTACGCATGAACGAGCGCCGAGAGATCAGTGCATTGACGGATTTTGTCATGGATGAGCTGATTGAATTGAGCGGTGCGGAACGTGCTATGCTAGTTTTGTTTGATGAAAGTGGGGAAATGCAAGTCGCGGCGAGATATGGTCTTGATCAGGTCGAGCAGGGAGTTTTTTTACAAAACATTTCAAAATTCCTCGACAAGGTACAAAAATCCCCCGTACCAATTTTGATCCAGGATGCAGATGAACAAGAAATCAATTCTACCGCAAGGGACATAAAGTCATCGCTCTCGATTCTCGTGGTCCCGCTCTTCTCGAGAGGAGCAACTTCAGGCGTGATTTATGTGGATAACCATGCGATCTTTGGAAGATTTACCCGTGCAGACGTTGATCTCCTGGCTTCATTCGCCAACCAGGTAGCAGCTGCGCTGGAAAATGCGCAGCTTTATCAAAGCCTCGAGCAACGGGTTGAAGAGAGAACTGCAGAATTAAGCACTTCGAATAAAGCTTTAGAGCAGCTCAACGCTGAATTAGGAATAATAAACAGTGTGCAGGACGGCCTGGCGACGAAACTAGATTTCCAGGAAATTATTGATTTAGTAGGTACGAAAATCCAGGAAATCTTCGACATCCATAACATGAGTATTTCCATACTTGATCCCAAGGCGAACCAGGTTAATCTACTTTTCAATTTAGAAAATGGGAAAAGGTTCCCAATTCAATCTTTCCCCTTCAAAGAAAACACCGGTGTTATTGTCCATGTGCTTAAGACCAACCAACCAATCCTGGTCCACAAGGATTATCTCCAATTTGCCATAGACCTGGGATCAACAGAGACTATCGGAGATGAAGATGCTCCCATGGCGGAATCTGCTGTCATGGTACCGATCATGGGTGGAGACGAATCGATAGGCACGATTGGTTTATATGATTATGAAACGCATAAGTTTAATGAGTCTGATTTGCGATTATTAACCACGCTCGCCAGCAGCATGAGCGTAGCCCTTGAAAATGCCCGTTTATTTGACGAGACAAATCGCCTGCTAGATGAAACACAACAACGCAGCGCAGAACTGGCGATCATCAACAGTGTCCAGGAAGCCTTAGCTTCGAAATTAGAGTTTCAAAGTGTGATTGATTTTGTCGGGGATAAACTGCAGGAAGTTCTCAACACAGATAATATTGATATCCGCTTGATCGATAAAAGCGCCAACCAGGTGCATTATTTATACATGTACGAACACGGAGCGCGGATCAAAATTCCATCAGCGCCGATCTCCGGATTATCAAAGCACCTGTCCGATACATTAGAACCACTGGTGGTCCAGGAAGACTTATCCGAAAAGCTTTCAGAGCTAGGCTCATATACAATTCCTGGGACGGATACTGCAAAATCACTGATGGCTGTACCATTTACCATTCGCCAGGACACGATTGGGGGCATTATTATCGAAGATCATGAGAAAGAAAACGCCTTCAGTGATTCGGATTTAAACCTTCTTACCACGCTTGCATCTAGTATGAGCGTCGCATTGGAAAATGCACGCCTGTTTGATGAGACTAACCGCTTACTGGGTGAAACACAGCAGCGTAACGCTGAACTGACGATACTAAACAGCGTTGGGGATGCAATGGCTCAGAACCAGGATGTCGATACGATCACGCGTATCGTAGGGGATAAGGTGCGGGATATATTCAAGGCTGAAGCAGCCTCAATTCACCTGTATGATGCTGAGAACCAAGTTATCACAACACCTTATGGATACGATCTCGGATATGTCGAGACCGAACCATTCGAGTTCGGGCGTGGATTGACCTCAAGGGTAATTGAATCTCGAAAGCCTCTAATGTTCGGTACAGACGAGGAAGCACTGGAGATGGGTTCATTCCATGTCATGAGTGCAGATCCGGAAGATGAATCAATTACCGAGTCTTATATCGGGGTTCCGATCATTGTCAGCGATCGCGTTCTTGGCGTTGTGAGCGTCCAAAGCTACCGCAAATACGCCTACGATGATTCAAGCGTGCGTTTGTTAAGTACGCTGGCTACCAGCATGGGCGTGGCAATTGAAAATGCACGTTTATTTGAAGAAACTAATCGCCTGCTGGTAGAAAGCCGGCAGCAAGCCGCGGAGATGGCAACCGTTAACACCGTAGGGCAGGCTATTACTTCTGAGCTTGAACTCGATGTCTTGATCGAACTGATTGGCGACCAGGTGAGAGACATATTTGATGCAGATATCACCTACGTTGCGCTATATGACCGCTATACTAACCAGATCGACTTCCCCTATTCTGTGGGTGAGGACCTGGAATCAATGCAGTTCGGCGAAGGACTTACCAGCAAGATCATTGAAAGGGCTGAGCCGCTGTTGATCAATGAGGATGTGAACCGGCGGGTGGATGAAATCGGTGCAACACATACCGGGGTGGACGTGGAATCTTATCTCGGCGTCCCGATCATGATTGGAAAGCAGGCGATCGGTGTGATCAGCGTGCAGAGTATGGACCAGTTGGAACATTTCGATCAGGATGATGTGCGCCTGCTAATTACGATCGCGGCTAATGTTGGGGCTGCGATTCGCAACGCGCAGCTATACCAGGAAACACAGCACCGGGCTGATGAAATGGCAGCGCTATCAGAAATTGGGCGGGAGATATCTGCCACACTTGAATTGGAGGAGGTGCTGGAACGCATTGCCAACCGGGCACAAGAACTGCTCAATGCACGGACGGCAACTATTCGATTATTAGATGAGGATGGAAATTTACCCATCGTTGTTGCATTGGGGAAATACGCAGAAAAGCACAAAGGCACCAGTATAAGAATCGGGGAAGGTATTACCGGAAATGTAGCAAAATCTGGGAAAGCGGAAATCATTAATGACCCCCGTTTGGATGAACGTATTCTGCATGTACCCGGTACACCTCAACAAGAAGATGAGCTTGAAGCAATTATTTTTGCTCCCCTGATGATTGGAGAAAGAGTGATTGGCGTGATGGGTTTGTGGCGAGACAGGCAAGCTGCCGGGCCATTCTCGGAGGGTGATCTGAATTTTCTCATAAACCTGGCGCGCCAGGCTGCAAATGCCATCGAAAATGCTCGCCTGTTCGAAGAGGTGCAGCGCGAGAAATTGTATTCTGAAGCACTCCTGCAAAACAGCCCGGTAGCGATCGTAACAACTGATTTAGATAATAACGTAGTTTCATGGAATCCTGCTGCGGAATCCTTGTTTGGTCACCAGGCAAAGGATGCAATCGGTGTCAGTGCTATTGAATTGATCTCTAATGGGCGGGTCGATGAAGAGATGAAAAAGAATTTCAACAAGTTGGTGGATGGCGGGAGGGTAAGTACTGTCACGCAACGTTTTCGAAAAGACGGCAGCTCGGTAGATGTGGAGCTACTTGCATTACCAGTAGTTATGGAAGGCAAACAAGTCGGATTGATTTCCATTTATCATGATATTACAGAGCTGATCAAGGCCAGGCAGGAAGCCGAAGCAGCCAATGAAGCCAAGAGTGCCTTCCTGGCGACAATGTCGCACGAGATCCGCACACCGATGAACGGCGTGATAGGCATGACCAGCCTGTTATTGGATACTGAACTAGATGCAGAACAGCGGGATTTCACGGAGACAATCCGCAACAGTGGTGAAGCGTTGCTGACGGTAATCAACGATATTCTGGATTTCTCAAAGATTGAAGCCGGCAAAATGGAGCTCGAAGAACAGCCGTTCGATCTTCGCGATTGCTTGGAGGCTTCCCTTGATTTACTGAAGCTCAATGCTTCGGAGAAGGGTGTTGAGCTGGCTTACCAAATGAACCAGGATGTTCCCCCGGTGATCGTGGGTGATGTCACCCGACTGCGGCAAGTTTTGATCAATCTCCTAAATAACGGTTTGAAGTTTACCGAACAGGGAGAGGTGGTGTTGTCGGTATCCATAGAAGCTGTTCCAATACAACCCGATGGTCCTTATACCCTGCATTTCTCTGTGTGTGATACGGGTATCGGGATACCCAAAGACCGCCTGGACCGGCTTTTCCAGGCATTCAGCCAGGTTGATGCCTCAACATCCCGCAAATATGGTGGTACCGGATTAGGTTTGGCGATCAGCAAACGCTTGAGCGAATTAATGGGCGGCGAGATGTGGGTCGAATCGGTTGAAGGTGAAGGGACAACCTTTCATTTCACCATTGCAGCTCCATCGGGACCCGATATAAAGGGCCGGGATGACCTGCTGATTGAACAGTCACAATTGCGTGGTAAACGCGTGTTGATCGTTGATGATAACCTGACTAATCGACGCATTTTGACACTGCAGACGCGCGCCTGGGGTATGCTTCCCCGTGATACCAGCGAACCTAAAGAAGCGCTGGCGTGGATCAAGCAGGGGGATCCATTTGACCTGGCGATCCTTGATTTTCATATGCCGGGGATGGACGGAATTGAATTATCGCGCGCAATCCGTGAAACTCGCCAGGCTGAAGAACT
>Ga0209536_100009994_pt1 | contig 14040 bp, 15 predicted proteins | sample DeeMarSeWOR28_12_FD_187461 | JGI IMG/M metagenome (GOLD analysis project Ga0209536, IMG submission 187461) | Marine sediment microbial communities from White Oak River estuary, North Carolina - WOR-2-8_12 (SPAdes) (version 2) | ecosystem: Environmental > Aquatic > Marine > Intertidal zone >...
ATTTAGAAAACCTGGACTTTTTTGTCAAATGAATGCAGTATGTAAAGATCTCGGTTCAAAAACCAGGCCTTGGTTAGCGTTTGTTAGGCGCTGTTTTTGTTAAAATTCGACAATTTCGAAGTGACGAATCCATCAAACTTCGAAGGCAGGAACGTCCAATAAAATACATCGGCGGACAAGCGTAAGTGCCAAATGAGTCGCTTTGCTTTGATGATTTCATAATGAATTAACTCAGGAGATGATGATAAATGAACTGGAATCCGATTTATACGGCCTATCCGGTCAACCAGGAGATGATCTGGCTGAACAATTGCGGTACGACACCAGCGGGAATCCATATTGTGCGAGCAATTTCCAGATACATTGAGGGTTACGCCCGAAAAGGCGTTTTCACCGAGGTGGCCGGCTATTCAAAGGTCCATAACAATATAAAAAATATTTTATCAAAACTTTTAAATTGCCTGCCCGATGAACTGGCCCTTATACACAATACCGCCGAAGGGATGAATTTTATCTCACACGGATTAAACCTATCTGCAGAAGATGAAGTCATCCTTCTCGAAAACGAATACCCAAGCAATATTTATCCCTGGCAACATCTGGAGAAAAAAGGTGTCAACCTGGTAATTGCACCCATGGAAACATCTCCTGAAACATTTCTAAAGGCACTGAAAAGGTTGATAAACACAAAAACCCGTGCGATTTCGTTGTCGGCGGTTCACTGGTGTACCGGCATGCCTTTCCCATTAGAACAAGTGGGTGAATTGTGCAAAGAAAACCACATCGATTTTGTGGTTGACGGGGCCCAAGGGGTGGGCATGCAACCCTTGGATATCCGAACCGCCAATATTGATTACATGGCGTTTTCAGCCTGGAAGTGGTTATTGGGTCCCCTTGGACTTGGGGTTCTTTTTGTCTCCAAGGAAAAGCTGAGCAATCTTGACCCGGTATTTATTGGAACGTCATCCGTGATAAATGACAAAGAATTTCTTCCCTACAAATCGGAACTTAAACCCACAGCAGATCGGTTCACCATTTCAACCGCCAATTTCAATGACTGGGTTTATTTTGAAACTGCTCTTGAATTTCTCCAAGATATCGGTTTTTTGACTGTACGGGAGCGTATCTATGAGCTTTGCGCTTATTTAAGAGACGGTCTGGTTGATAGCGGATTTAAGGTTTTTTCCGATCACTTCCAAAATTATCCCACAGGAATTGTTGCCTGTGAAAAACCGGGGGTCACAACGGATGTCATCATGCGACATCTCAAAAAAAACCATATTGTGGCGGCCGAACGTCTTGGAAGGGTTCGGTTTTCACCACACATCTACATTTCACCGGAACAAATTGATAACGTTTTGCATCTGCTGGCCCGAATGTAAAGGCTGAAACACACAGCAAACCCCGGACGTAAGATTGGCCCATAAATTCTACACGCCATCTTAAAAATGCAGATTACGTTCGGAAGCAAGTCAAGCTTTGCGAAATCCCAACTTTCGCTGGTGCGAGACGTCGTGGGCGTCATTGTGTGACATATGAAAAAGCGGAGTCCCGTTATGCAGGCCAGCACCGAAATTGGGCGTTAGATGTATTTTTGAGATGGCTTGTATTCAAGCTTGTCGACGACATGCCCCATTTCCTGCACCAAGATATAACGCCAATTATATTAAGTTTAAAAAAAATATTGATTTTATTATTAGCCACACTTAAAATTTTCGCTGATAAATATTTCATGGGGTAAAAATCCCCTCGGGCAAAGTTAATGTTTATGATTCTAAAATAGAATAAGGAAGAGAGCATGGCAGCAAATACGGCGTTTGACAATGAGAAATATATCCAGGAGCAAATATCTGAAATTCTTGAACGTGCAAGAAAATTTGATAACAAACTCTACCTTGAATTCGGTGGCAAGCTTTTATTTGACTATCATGCCTCTCGGGTGTTGCCGGGTTATGATCCCAACGTAAAAATGAGACTTCTTCAAGCGTTAAAAGACAAAGCCGATATCCTGCTTTGTATTTATGCCGGCGATATCGAAAGGAAAAAAATTCGGGCTGATTTTGGGATCACCTACGATTCCGATGCCCTCAAACTCATCGACGATCTCAGGGGATGGGGAATCGACGTCTTAGGAGTGGTTATTACCCGTTTTGAAAACCAACCGTCGGCCCTGCAGTTCAAAAATAAATTGGAAAGAAGAAACATTCGGGTTTACACCCATCAATACACCAAGGGGTATCCGACGGATATCGATCTGATTGTCAGTGATGAAGGATACGGTGCCAATGAATATATCGAAACCGATAAACCACTGGTCATCGTGACCGGACCCGGACCTGGCAGCGGAAAACTGGCCACCTCCCTTTCACAGGTCTACCATGAATACAAACGGGGTGTTTTGGCGGGCTACGCAAAATTCGAAACCTTCCCGATCTGGAATCTGCCTCTCAAGCACCCGGTGAATATGGCCTATGAAGCCGCCACCGCTGATATCCGGGATTTTAATCTGATAGATCCTTTTCATCTGGAAGCTTATAATCAGAAAACCGTCAACTATAATCGTGACGTGGAAGTGTTCCCTGTTTTGAAGCGAATATTGAAAAAAATAAGGGGTGGCGATCCGTTTTACAAATCTCCCACGGATATGGGGGTCAATCGCGCCGGCTTTGCCATCACAGACGATGAAGCGACACAGGAAGCTGCCAAACAGGAAGTTATTCGGCGGTATTTCCGCTATCGGTGCGAATATGTCATGGGTTTGACGGATAAGGAAACGGTTCAGCGGGTTGAGCTGTTGATCAAAGACTTCAACCTGGACCTGGAATACCGACGGGTGGTCGAACCGGCGCGCACCGCGGCCATAAAGGGCCGGGAGAACGGCAAGGGCAATGAAGGTATTTTTTGTGGTGCGGCCATCGACCTCGGGAACGGCACCATCGTGACCGGAAACAACTCACCGCAATTTCACGCGGCTTCAAGCCTTATCTTACACGCCATTAAGCATTTGGCCGAAATCCCGGCCAAGATTAAATTGCTGCCGCCCAACATCGTCGATTCGGTTCGAAATCTCAAAACCAAAGTGCTCAATGAAAAGACCCTCAGCCTCGACCTTTTGGAAACCCTCATCACCCTCAGTATCAGCGCGACCGTGAACCCTGCCGCCCAGCTGGCTATGGAAAAATTGGAGGAAATCCGTGGGTGTGAAGTCCATATGACCCATATCCCTACACCGGGCGATGAGGCCGGATTGAGGCGACTCGGCGTAAATCTCACGAGTGATCCCAACTTTTCGACTAAAGACCTTTTTATTTCATAACCCAAACATTTCGGTTTCCTGAAGCGTTCATTATCGTCAGACCGCTTCAATGGTCGAAGGGGGTTTCGGTGCTATGTTGTATGTAACACTGACAATTCCCGGCACATCCCGAATAACCTCGCTGGCAAGGTCCTCTAAGACTTTGAAAGAAAGGGGGGTCGGTGTTGCGACCCGAGCGTCGACACTCTCCCAGCAACGCACCTCGATCTGCTGACCAAAATCACGCAGTCCGTCACGCATGCCGGTAACGCGGTCTTCATGCAGGATCGCCATATACTGGAATGCACCGGTGTGCTTGAGCAATCGTTCAACCACGACGGTCGCCTTTCGAACCGTCTCGATGCGCTCCGGAGTTATTTCACCGATCACGCGTGCCGCGAGTGCCGGACCCGGAAAAGGAATGCGTTCAAATGCCTCTGAAGGCAGCCCCAGAGCTTCACCAACCTTTCTAACGCCGTCTTTGCGAAGCTGAATGAGGGGTTCGATGATGTGATAGCCAAACGTCTCTTCCGGGTCGATTCCGAGCTGTTCGAACACATTGTGTTGTCGTTTGATCCCTGCGACGGTCTCGTCGATATCGGTCAATATGGTTCCCTGGAGAAGATGTTTTGCGCCACTTTCCTTGACCAGGCGTCCGAATACGTCTCGGTAAAAAGCCTGGGTAATCGCTTCGCGCTTCTCTTCCGGATCGTTAATTCCTTTGAGTGCGGCAAAGAACTCTTTCTTTGCATCGACAACGTCAACCGTGACCCCAAGCTTTTTAAAAAGACCGACAACCTTTTCGGACTCTCCCTCACGCATCAGGCCGTTTTCGATAAATACGGTCTTAAGGCGCTTCCCTAACGCACGATGGCCGAGCATCGTGACCGTGGACGAATCAACGCCTCCCGAGAGTGCATTGATCGCCATTCCGTCCCTAACAACTTTTTGAATTTCTTTGACCTTCTCATCGATAAATTTTTCTGTGTTAAGCGCTTGCACGGTAATCTCTTTGATCATTTGGCTGTCCCCTTTTCATTTAAATGGTCTTTGAAAAGCATCCGAGGCGGCATTGAATTTATGTCGAAAATACGAGAAAGCTAGCCTATAACCATCGACTTCTATCGACATATCCCAAATTCCATAAAAAATCAAAGAGGCAAACCCTATAAATGGATTTGCCTCTAATAAAAATGATGTCACATGAATTTTGTAAACATAATGTAACCATTTTCATATGTGAACTAGAAACTTTTAAAATGTGTCGTGGCCTGCAAACCCCGCTGATGTTTAATGTCAATTTTTAAGTTTATCCGAAAGGAATTCTTGAAAACGCTTCCATGATTTTTTGTCTGCATCTTCTTGATAACGGTTTTCGCCAAAAACGGTAAAAGCATGTTGTGCACCACCGTAGGTGATCATTTCATGCGCAATTCCGGCCGACTCAAGTTCTTTGGCCAAATCAGCAAACTGGTCCATGGTAATATTCGAATCCGCCGACCCGTGCATAATCAAAATTTCCCCCCGGGTTTTGGCATAATTTTGTCCATCCGGCGTCTTTAGACCACCATGAAAAGTCGCAAAACCTTTAAGATCTGCCCCTGACCGTGCCAATTCAAGCACTGCCGCCCCTCCGAAACAATACCCTGCAGCAACCGCATTCTCGATCTTGGCGCCCCGATTTTTCGCCGTATCCAAAGCCGCGCTCATCAAAGCCCTCATTTTCTCTCTATTTTTATAAAGTTCTCCGGTGTGCTGGCGTTTATCCGTCACTTCGGTGGGTCGTATTCCAGCCCCAAAAAGATCCGCAGCAAAAACAGCATATCCCAATTCAACGAGCATATCGGCCCGTTTGATCTCATATTCTGTGAGTCCATCCCAATCATGAATCAGCAACACCAAAGGCGCCTGATTTGAAGGGGTAACGTAATATCCCTCATAAGATTGACCATTCACCTGATACGTAACCAAAGAGCCTGTGGCGCTGAATGAAACGTGCGGCATCATCATAAACACAGCCACTGAAAATATGAAACATAATCTGAATATAAATTTCAATGTTTTCATTTTTATTTCTCCTTTTTTCATTAATTGAAAAGAACGGTTTCATAGGACATGTGAACAATTGCATAGAACATAAATATCAAATCACCCAAGTCAAGAAAAATTGCGTCACATCGTGACGGGTTTGATTTGAACAGAAAAGCAGGTCGTTTCGACTTTGGATGGAGAAATTCCCGGTGTAATCCAACCCCGATAAATCGGACTCTCCGCCAAACCGATCGGCGGACAAGTCCACCTTGTTCCGGCAAGCCGTAGAAACTTCAAATTTAAACTGGATTGAAAAGAACCGTTAAATAGTATATTTAATTTTTACGAGCAGGTTAGAATAAGGAAAGAAATGATGATCATATTCTTCTGCATCCACTTCGGCAATGTTGATATAATTTAGGGGTTTTATCATCCATGAATGGATTGAAACCTTGGATCAAGCCGATAAGGGTATTGGGAAAATATCCGGCATCATCATTCATCGAAAGGCATGGAAACATGACATACATTCATGAGGAACTTCTCGGCCACACCAGGCTTCCTATTTCCATAACAGAAATCATCCTTTTTATTATCATGATGTATCTTTTTGTAAGTAACGGTGGAAAGTGGCGATTGTGTCTGGGATCTTTCCTGCTGGTCTATTGGCTTGTAATCGTAAGCGGCAAGTTTTGGCCGGCCCCTAAATTTGAAGTTCCCAAATCCCCGCTGTCAGTTAAGACCCTGCTCGAAAAATATCCAACCCATGCCAATTTCGTTTGGAACGATGAATACCAAGTGGGTCTCTGGTGGCACTTGTTCCCGGTAAAAAAATATTTTTTGATTTATAACCGAATCCTCGAAGAAAAAATCTTAACACCGGATGATTTCATACAATCCGGTCCACTTTGCGACCGGGATTTGACATTGGTTCATAGTCGCGGATATATGGCGCGCCTCTATCTTTTGGCGCTAACCCCCATAGGTTTAATCAATGGAGAAAATCCCATCAGCTGGAACATTTTTAAAAAATTAAAGGTGGCCTGCGGGGGTACGTATCTGGCATGCAAAATCGCTCTTGAAAAAGGGATGGGAATGAACTTGGGTGGAGGATTTCATCATGCCTTTGCCAGCCACGAGGAAGGCTTTTGCCATTTGAACGATATAGCGGTGGCAATTCGCAAACTTCAGGTGGAACGTTACATCGACCGGGCAATGGTCGTTGATTGTGACGTACATCAGGGCAACGGCACCGCTTCCATATTCCAGGGAGACCATACGGTCTTTACATTCAGCATCCACCAGGATGACATTTATCCCTATCAGAAAGCATACAGCAACTATGATATCAGTCTTCACGGGAATTTGCGGGTAGACGATGAAATGTATCTGGAACACCTCAAGGTCTTGCCGGATCTGATTAAAAAGCATCGCCCCGACCTTGTGATTTACCTGGCCGGAGCGGATCCGTTCAAGAAAGATCGTTTGGGCGGCTTTTTACTTACCAAACAAGGCCTGATGGATCGTGATGTCTACGTAATGAGTCTGTGTACAAGGCTGTCGATTCCCGTAGCGATCGTATTGGGAGGAGGTTACGCTCCCAAGATCGACGATACCGTGGATATTCATTTGAATACCGTTCGGGTGGTGAATCGTTTGCTTAAAGAGATCCATACGCACAAAAAATAGATTTTTGTGTCGACGATATTAAACCATCAAGGTGGTAGCGAAATCTCCACTATAACCTTGGATCAATATGTCCGGGGCCTCCGCATTCCGGGGTGTAGCAAGTGACGTTGAGAAAATCGCACTTCTCATTACACTGCGAGCATGTGTCCGGGGGTATTGAGGCCGTTATGAGAAATCCACATTTAGAACATTTCCAGTAAGTTTGACTGCATTGAGGGCAGATATCTCCTTTAAATTTTCCATCAGCAGTATAGCCGCAAAGGGCACATGCAAATTCTTCTTTTTTAGTTTTCATTTTTTAACCTCCTTTTAAAATTCGCGTTAAGAAAATATAATATATTCATTATTCTTTGAAAACAAGGAAAACAATGTAAGCCGTATACAGCAACAGAAAGACGGCCCCTTCCCATCTATCCAAAGATCTCTTTTTGCCTGTGAACATAAACAAAAATAAAAGCAGGCTTGACAGAATTACAGTACCGATATCCAGGTTGTTTTTGATTTGAAAAGGTAGTGGTTTAATTATCGAACTGATACCGAGGACAAAAAATATATTAAAAATATTTGATCCAACGACGTTCCCTACGGCAATTTCAACGTTTCGTCTGTAAGCGGCGACAGCAGAGGTCGCCAATTCTGGAAGCGATGTGCCCACTGCAACGATGGTCAAACCGATTAATGACTCACTCATTCCTAAGTTTTTGGCCATAACAATGGCACCGTCTACAATCCATTTTCCGCCCAACGTCAACCCGGCAAGACCGCTGCCAATAAAGAAAAAGGATTTTGCCATTCCTTTTTGTTCCACCTGAACATGTTGTTCCATACCTTCAATTTCTTTAGCAATTCCATATGAATAATACAGAAAAATCGTAAAAAAGCACAAAAGGATCAAACCATCAATGCGAGTCAGAGACGAAAAGTCACTTTTATCGATCAAGTGATCATTTGCCATGACACCTAAAATAAACGCTGCCAAAAGACTCAATGGAATTTCTTTCCAAACGGTGCCTTTGGTAACGCTCAGTGGATAAATGATGGATGAGACACCAAGGATGAGAAACACATTGGCGATATTACTGCCCAAGATATTTCCAATGGCAATATCGGTGTTGCCTTTCGCACTGGCAATAATATTTACGAACAATTCGGGTGTTGAGGTGCCAAAAGCAACCACGGTTAGGCCAATGGCCAGGTCTGAAACGTTCAATCGCCTTGCGATAGACGAAGCACCGTCAACCAAAAAGTCCGCACCCTTGATTAAAAGCACAAAACCAACACCAAATAACAAATACGCTAACACAATGATCTGTCTTAATGTCCTTTAAGCGGAATAAACATTTTTTGGAGATAGGAAAAACAAATGCCGTTTTATTAAAGCAATGAGTTCGTTTTTTTCAGGTTTCTTTCTCATAGATTGTGTTTCAATAAATAGCGGCACAGCGACTCTGTCGATACAATATGCGCAAAGCCAAACGCCAAATTCTTCAGAGATGCGACGTGCAGTTCATCATTTACGGTGGCTGTTGCATCGGAAACAAAAAAAACGCGATAGTCTCTAACAAAAGCATCTCGAGCGGTCGTTTCACAACAACAATTTGTCATTACACCGGTAATTATAAGCTCTTCAATCTTTTTTGACTTCAGGCTTTTATCCAAATCTGTTCCTTTAAAAACGCTGTATCGATTCTTATCGATGATCCTATCGGTATGAGTCGGTATTAAAGATTTGATAAGTTCCCAGTCTTTTGATCCACACTCGATTAAGTCTCCCCACCATTTGGCAAGCATCCCTCCATCTTCGGCAACATCCGCGTGTCCGTGTCTGGTGAAGATAGTTCTGACATTTCTGGAACGGCACGCTTCAATAATGGAGAGAACTCTATCTAGGATCGGTGAAAGAATAGACAGGAAATATTGCTGCATGTCGATTACCAGCAGTGCGCATCTCTCTGGATTAGGCCATGCTTGACGAATATTATATTGATTTATTTGGTTCAGGTAATCTGATGCTATCACGTTCTTTTCAGGTGCCGACGTTGTTGTTTAATCTTATAGGGAAAGATATTTATTTATGGATGTTCCTTGGTTTCCAAACATCAAATTATGTTTTCAGATAAAATCCCAAATCCTTTTCAAGTGATTTTGGATCGATGTATTGTGCACCGATATTGCGATCTATGATCCAAACAATGTTAACGAGCCCTTGAATTTTGGTTCTCATTGGATTGTCTAAAGTAAATCTTAATTCCACGCTATCATTTCTGGAAATATAGTGTGGTTTAAGACAAGCAAATCGAACGCCGCTCGCTGAAATGTCTTCAATGACAATTTCTCCTCTTTCATCTTTCCCTTGAATAAAGTATTCACCATGGAGCCTGACTTTCTTGCGGTAATGCTTTCGATATTCCAAGGTGAGCCGAAAAACTTCGCCACACTTACACGTGGCCTTCAACCGTTTATGAGTATCAGTGAAACCCGTCACGTCTATATTTTTTTCAAGTCCGCACTTTGGACAAATTACCGTTGCTATATTGGAATCGTCTACAAAAACCTTTTTCATTTCATGGCCTTTTTATTTTTTTAATTTCTTTCCGATGCTCCATGCTTTTCCAGCATATTCACCGACTGTCCAGTAACGGTTGTCCGGCATTGTTAAAAGCAAAGGATTCATTTTTTTGATATCGGGTTTACCATCGGTCAGGTATTTTTCTTCGGTATAGGCTGCAATAATTTCGCCGATAAAAAAATGGTTCGAAGGCAATTCAATTGTATCAACAAGTTTGCATTCCATACATAATGTGGATTCCGTCATCATAGGGGCAGTCTTAAGGTATCCGTAAAAAAATTCTAAAACATTAGATTTGTCCACCTTCTTTCCAGACACGATTCCGCAGTAATCGCTAACTTCAATCATGTCAGCACTTGGATAATTTATGCTGAAAGTTTTTGTTTCTTGGATTCCTTTTGCGGTGAAATGAAGCCGATTGACACCAATTCCGACAAGAGGAGGCTTCGCGTTGACACGAGACACCCAGCCAAGGGCCATAAAATTGGCCCGTCCTTCAACTTCTGTGCCCACCAATGTTACCGGATTTGGATATACATAAGTGTTTGCTTCAATATTGATTTTCATCATAATTGAATATCCTCTTGCGGCTTAGAAATTCGATAACACCGGGAATATAGTATAACGATCTCATCAGGTCAAAAAATAAATAACCGGTGGAGAGCAAACACCGCAATTATAAGAGGTGCATTACTCCGGGTGATCATAAAATACTAAGGGATAAAATTCTATGAAATCCTTCTGGTTCCTTAATTAAAATAAATGATCCATAGCTTGATCCAGCTCCAAAGGGTCTTCTACGCCTTGTATCCCACTGGCAAGATGAGCAAGGGTTCGTGGGATCTTTTGATTTTCATGACCCGAATCACATCATTGTCATGAAAAGCACCGACAATTCCGGCTCTCAGGCCCAGTGCCTCCGCCTGGAGAAAAATATTTTGACCAACATGACCTGCCTCGATCATGGCATATCTTTCTCCCCTGGAACCGTATTTGCCCGTAATCCGGCTATATTCCGAAGTGATCACCAGATTTAACGGGGCTCTTGCCATCCACATCTGCGAGAGCGCTGTCCGGGCCAATTCCTTTCTGAAGTCCCCTTCTGTTATCAATATTGCAGTATGTCTAATGGGATCATAATGATAGATACCCGCCCGTAGTCCCTCTACGCCATTATCACCGATCACCGCATAGACATCCATAGGGTATAACGCACCACCGGACGGAGCCGATCGTTTGTAGCCCCTGTTTTCGGTAATCCCCTGTGCCGCCCAGAAAATTTGCGAGAGTTGTTCCATGGTTAGTGGCGTTGACAGATATGACCGAATTGTTCTACGGTGCTTAATGGCCTCTTCTACAGAGACGTCTCCTTTTAATCTGGGTATAGGCAAGTTCATCTTGTGCGCCAACCTCCCGTTCGTACCAAAGGCCTTTCCGGCCATGGCCTTTTTGATAGAGAAAAAAGATGTAAGAAAAAAAGCCGATAGATAATTGGTAATCCTTTTTAGGATCTCTCTTCTTGTAAGATGGACCCGCATGCAGTACCTTTCCAATCTTTAGAATGTTAAGGATCTAATAGAACCGTAATAGTTTATATGGTGCCCACGGTGTTTATGAAGATAAGCGAAGGCTACCTAATCACCGGGATATTTCGATAAAGTTCAGATTTAGCGGCGGTGTCAAACCGGTTCTCGACCTGGTAGAATCTGACGACTTTTCGTCCGGGCAACACCTGCATGAATTTGCCTACGCAAGACAGTTTAAATTTAAGTTCGTCAGCGTCTATCCTCAATTTTTCTTTTAACAAATCGATAGCCTCGGCATCTGAAAGCGTTCCGTGGTTTTGGACAATATTTATTTCCAATGCTATACGCTTCTCTCTGATCTTTGAAAGTCCGAATTCGTATTCGGCGTAAAGCGGCCAAAATGTCATCATAATACTCTCGCCCCACGATGGTAAGTATTGGCTGATCGTTGGTATCAGGGCTGTTGGTTAATATGACGACCTTTACGCATCTGCGCGCTGTATCCTTTAGTGTCTCGATAAACACCGGTGAAGCCAGGAAATAAGCATTGCCGATTAAAATTTCGTTTAGTGCTCCCTGTATCGATTTAAAGTAGGCCTGTTCAATATAGGTTTCACCATGTCTTTGACAACATCGCCCTTAACAATCACATCCTGATCCCACCAGTAAAGGCTGGGATTTCGGGGATCGATACGAAAATATTCAGCCGATAGTTTCATATCGCTCCTGGGGATCGTTTGCCCTGCTCCATTTTTATCCCAAATCGACCGGGTAGGTGCGCAAGCGGAAAGAACACTGAGGGATAGTGCCAGAATAAATCGCACCATATTTCTTCTCACTTTTATACCCCTAAGAATCTTAGACAACAACACCCAATTAAGCGGGGCAACGGCTCCAATGAGGGTAAATCCGATTGGCCCTAAATACGATTCCAGGTTTTTGATATTTAAAGCTTCTTGTTTCACCGGTGATCTCAATGATCCAAACTGGTAAAGAGAAACCGATTTATTGAGGATATCCCGCAAAGCTTTTCCGTTGGACAAACGGTATTAAAGAATTCTGGTCCATTTAACGTCACTGTGTGAAATATGGATTTCTCCATCACTGTCGATGAAGCGTTCAGGGCTGTCTTCGGAAAAATGAATCAGGTCGATCGGCCGGGTTCGTTTGAGACCGGCAACGGCATCTTTACATGCCTTTGCGTAAGCATCCAGGGACTGGTCCCATTTCGCTATGGCAAAATGAGTCGTACGATATCTTATGATGAGGGATCGAATTTTATTGAGATATAGGCGACCCGCCTCGCCCCAAAACCGAAAAGTGCCCAGTTCGTCCACGACAACAACATCCGGTTTATACCGGTCATCGACGAATCTTTCTAATAGCATATCAGGATATTCCGGCAAATAAAGCGCCCAAAGAAAGGCTTTCATCATCACATGGCTGTGCTTTTCATAGGCCATTTTAGTCAAAACCACCGTTCATCCATGAGCCTTCAGAGCATATTTTCGACGAAGCGTGAGATCTGGGTCTATGCCGCAATCATAACCCCGGCATCATGAATACACAAGTTAATTTTTTTTGTGATCCCCGCCAAACCAGATGTTCTCCTTTTTTCAAGGCGGGTCTATAGCCAAGTTCGGGTTACACCGTTGACACGCAAGTGTTTATATGAGTATATTGACAGAAAAAGGGGACTTAATAATGGGAATAGCTATCCCATCAAAAAGGCAGGTCGATGGCCGTTCCCTGCCTTTTTGGTGGATATATGCAGATACGATATAAATAGCCTACAGAGTGATTTTATTTTATTAATCTAATGCTTCCATGAGTTTTCCGCAGCAAGGGGGGATTCTTTCACCTTTTTTTAACATTACATATTTATTGCATGTATAGCAAATGCATTGACAATCTTCATCAACATAGACTTCAGGATAATCGTCAACCCTGGTATCCTTTTCACCTTCGATGACAAATCTGGCAAATTCACTCTGCTGCGGAATATATTCTCCAATAGGCACCAGTTTTCTATTGAATCTGGCACAATCAACCATCATCCGCCATAAAGATTGAAGTTTTATAGTCTCGTCAGGATTCTCTGGGGTAAATTCGACAAGGTTTTTTTCTATGTTGATTTTCATAAGGTACCTCCTTTTTTAAGTTGTCGTTTCTTTAAGTTGACCGCAAATTTTCTTATCGTGCACAAACATTTTACATCGTTAAAGAGCAACAACTATGCCAATGTATGGCTATCATATAACTGTCAGTTATTTCATAATATTATTTTTAAACAAATAAAAGATGTGTCACATTAAGCGATAAAAATGATACGACTTTGTATCATGAGACAGCACATCCGTAAATTTTATACAGAAAATCATTGTGTATTCATTTCTCAAAAAGATTTCGGAGATAATATCGATTGATAGGAACAGCTATAGACAAATATTTTAAATACGACTTCGGGTTCGTCATAAATTTTTTTCCCTGATTTATGAGAACTTAATTCATAAGGACGGATTTAACAAAAACCTCAGTTGTTGATATGGCCTTATATAAAATTGATGACACCGTTGATATAGTCAAGTGCCGGTGGGATTTTAGTGACATGCCATACATATGATAGATGTCTTCATCATAAACTTCTCAAAAATTTTTCTGCTTCTGATTTCAAATCATAAACATCGGCCATTTTTGAAATAAAATTTTCTGATGTCAATCCAAGAATATTCTCTGCGACTTCTTTTATCCTGTTTTTACAGGATTCGTTTAATTCGCCTTCGGACAGCGTCGCAAGAAGATTTCCCAGGGCAATTACCGTCTGAAAGTCCGAACCTTGTCGAGATATATGGGAGAGATTATGATAATTACATGCTTCTTCAACTTTGCTGGGGAGCCTCCAATGATGACATAGCAGAGAACCCAAGTAG
>Ga0209536_100009996_pt1 | contig 14037 bp, 12 predicted proteins | sample DeeMarSeWOR28_12_FD_187461 | JGI IMG/M metagenome (GOLD analysis project Ga0209536, IMG submission 187461) | Marine sediment microbial communities from White Oak River estuary, North Carolina - WOR-2-8_12 (SPAdes) (version 2) | ecosystem: Environmental > Aquatic > Marine > Intertidal zone >...
TGGGTTATAGCCCAGTGGTTTTATCAGTAAGATCCATCGCCTGGCCCTGCTGATAAATGCCAGCACTGAAGCAACAAATGCGACAAGCACCCATGAATATTTAGCAAATTTCAGTTCTTTAAATACCTCGGCAAGGTCAATATCCCTGAAAGCCAGTATTAAGAGTATTACACTGAGGCTTAAAAAGATGCCCAGTTTAATTATCTGCTTAATTCTATCTTTCAAGATCAGACCAGTTTGTTTGTATTGGTGTCGGGGAAAATAAGCCTTGGCTTGAATTTTCTTGCTTCATTATAATCTATTGAAGCATATGATATGATGATTATCACATCTCCTACCGCTGCTTTTCTTGCAGCCGGCCCGTTGAGGCAGATTGCACCTGATCCGCGTTCTCCTTTTATAACGTAGGTTTCGAGCCTCTCCCCATTATTGATGTTTACTACCTGTACCTTTTCGTTTTCCAGAATATCCGCAGCCTCCATCAGATCCTCATCGATGGAAATGCTTCCTACATACTGAAGGTTTGCTTCAGTAATGCTCACCTTGTGAATTTTGGATTTCACTACTTCTATGAACATGACTGCTTTAAATTAATTACATGACAAAGTTAATCAACCTTTTGGAAACAGGAAAGAAAACTGGATATTATCAATCAGCCTTACCTCGCCTGCATACACAGCAATACATCCTGTATAACTGCTTTCCCTTTTGACATCATCAACAGATGTAAGTATAATAAGTTCATCATCATCGACTATTTCGAAATACTCAACGTTAAGCTGGTCGCAGGCGCTTATCTCTTCTATTACTTTCTTCTTCAGTGATTTAATGTCGAATGGCACATTCTGGTTTTGATATTTCTTCAATGTCTGGTAAATAATGCCTGCCTCTTGACGCATCGATGGTGACAGCCTCGTATTTCTCGAGCTCATTGCCAGGCCGTTTTCTTCCCTCACTACAGGGCATCCTATGATTTCAGTTTTAATACCTGTTTGCTTAACCAGTGTTTTGACAACTGCCAGTTGCTGGAAGTCTTTACGCCCGAAATAAGCCCTGACGGGTCGACATAAGTCCAGGAGTATTTTTACTATGCGCACAACACCCATGAAATGACCCGGCCGGTGCTTGCCTTCCATTATTTTATCAAGGTGACCAAGATCGATTGAAGGGATTTTCTCATCCCTGTAGATATCATCGGCTTCCGGCACGAATACTATATCACCGGGTCGCAGTATTCCAGACAGCATTGACAGATCGTCTTTTATTGTGCGCGGGTATTTCTTGAGATCCCTGGCATCGTTGAATTGAGTGGGATTGACAAATATGCTGACCACGGTAAGGTCATTCTCATTTACTGATTTTTCAACCAGTGAAGTATGTCCAGAATGCAGGGCACCCATGGTAGGAACCAAACCAATTGTTTTTCCCCTTTGTCTGTCAAGTTCGCCTGTGAGCCCTGCAGTGGTCTGTATTTGTTTCATACCCGGATATTAATTTTATAGGACAGGCAAATTTAGTCAAAAATGCTTATTATGGCAGGCTTAATATATTGCTAAGCAATTTAATCACTTCAGGTATTGGAATATTTTTGCTATCTTTGCATTCTGTTATTAAAGGCCAAATGGATAATAAGAAGGTATTATTCGTATCACAGGAGATTACCCCTTATTTGTCCGAATCAGAGATTTCCAGTATAAGCCGATACTTACCTCAGGGAATACAGGAAAGGGGAAAAGAGATAAGGACATTTATGCCACGATATGGTTGCATCAATGAGCGACGTAACCAGTTGCACGAGGTGATACGTTTATCAGGAATGAATTTAATCATAGACGATACAGATCACCCCCTGATCATCAAAGTAGCCAGCATTCAGGCAGCAAGGATGCAGGTGTATTTCATTGATAATGAAGATTATTTCCACCGGAAACATGTGGTGATGAACGTCAGGGGAGAGGAATTTGATGATAATGATGAGCGGGCAATATTTTTTGCCAGGGGAGTGCTGGAAACCGTTAAGAAGCTCAGATGGGCCCCCGATATAGTCCATTGTCATGGCTGGATGTCGGCACTCGTCCCACTTTATTTGAAAAGGGTTTACGATGATGATCCGCTTTTCAGCGATGTTAAGATTATTTATTCGGTCTACAATAATGATTTTAAAAAACCGTTCAGAGAATCGTTCACAGGTAAACTGGTTTCTGATGGAATAGCTAAGAAATATCTTAATTTTCCAGGAGGTGCCGATTTCTATAATATTTCTAAATTAGCCATTGATCATTCAGATGGCATAATTATTGGTAGTAAGGAGATAAATAAAGAAGTTAAGAAATATATTGAATCACAAGGCAAGACATCACTGGGTTACCAAGATGAAGAAGAATATATTGATGCGTATAATGAATTCTATGATAAAATCGCCTGACCTTTCAGGTTCTGTAACCACAACGAGAAACTCACCATTAAGGCAAATACATTATATACTGGTACTACCCCTGCTGGTATTTCTTATTGTTATTTCATGTGAGGAAGATCCAGCATCTATAGGGAAGGGAATACTGCCATATACCGATTTTGACAGTATAGTGGCGATTGACACCATGCGTGTGGATATGTATACTCTCTTCACCGACTCCGTAACTTCAATGCAACCCGCGGTTTCTTATCTGGGAAATGTGCTTGATCCTTATTTTGGACTCACAAGTTCTGATTTTGTAACACAATTATGGATAGCAGCCGAATGGCCAGGTGAAGGCTTCACTATCGATTCAGTCAAATTGAGGTTTGAAATAACAGATGTTATAGGGGAGATGTTGGGCTTAGGCACTCTGAACATATATGAGCTAGAGGAGAAACTGTCGGCCGATTCCACCTACCTGGCAAGTGATGAGGTTACGGTAAAAGAGCTGATGACTTCGCTAGAGATACCTCCTTTGTCGGAGGGTACTGACACCGTTCTTACACTGGATCTTCCAATTTCTTTTGCTGAATATTTACTGAGGGATACATCTCAGCTTTACCTGCGGAGCGACACAGTTGATTTCAGGGACTTTTTTTACGGATTTTATTTTGAATATCCACAGGTCAGCAATTATCATATGCTGCGAGTGAATTTAGTTAGGGCGAGTGAATCAGATGGTTCCTATGTCAATGCAGCAATAATTGTTTACTATACCAATAGTGCAGGGTACGACAGGACCTACGCTTTTACTATTAATCCAAGATGTCTGATTTACAACAGATTCCTGCATGATTTTGATCTGGCAGATCCTGATAAGAAGATCAAGTATATCAATGAACCTGTTAAGGACACCCTTGCTTATGCACAGTCGATGGAAGGTGTTTATTCACGACTGGTTATTCCGGGACTTGAATATCTCAGGTCATTACCTTTTGATATAGCTGTTAATAAGGCCAGGCTCTACCTCCCGGTTTACTTAAATGAGACTGACTATACAGAAGAGATGGTGCCTGATAATATATACGTTCGCTACGACAGCGCAGGTGTGAAAAGGGTGCTTTCTGATTACCTGATAGATGCGGCCTTCTTCGACGGTACTTACAGCAAAGTTACCAACCTTTACAAGATGAATATTGCAAACTTTGTGCAGAATTATTTTGAAGGCAGCATTGAAGATCCCGCAGTTGAGGTTTTCCTGCCCGAATTGAGCACGAAGAACCTGATAATAAAAGCCAACAGGGAAACTGAGGATGCTGTCAGGTTTGAACTTACCTATACTGTTCTCAAGGATAATTAATAACTGGTGTACACTCTGCTATTCTTATCTTTTAAGGTATTGGTCCTCGTAATACTTCTCATAATCCCCTGATAATACATTCTGCATCCATTCTTCATTATTGAGGTACCAGTCGATTGTCTTGCTCAATCCTTCCCTGAAGTTATGAGCGGGTGACCATCCAAGCTCCCTGCTTATTTTACCTGAATCGATAGAGTACCTCATATCATGACCGGCACGGTCTTTAACGAATGTGATAAGTCTGGCTGACTCTCCTACTTTCCTGCCTAGTTTTTTATCCATCAGCTCACAGAGTATTTTTATCAGGTCAATGTTTTTCCATTCATTATTACCTCCTATATTATAGGTCTCGCCATGTACTGCTTTATGGAAAATGATATCAATTGCTCTTGCGTGGTCCTCAACATACAGCCAGTCTCTTATGTTCTGTCCTTTGCCATATACCGGAATTTCCTTACCGGTTTTAATATTGTTAATGGCCAGGGGTATCAGCTTTTCAGGAAACTGGTTTGGCCCGTAATTATTTGAACAGTTACTGATAACGACCGGCAGTTTATATGTATTGAAATATGCACGAACGAAGTGGTCTGATCCGGCTTTCGATGCTGAATAGGGGCTTCGCGGGTCATACGGGGTGGTTTCGGTGAAATATCCTTCGGGGCCAAGTGAGCCATAAACCTCGTCGGTTGATATGTGGTAAAACATTTTTCCGGCAGTGTCAGCCCATATGCTTCTTGATGCATTCAGCAGGTTCACGGTGCCGATAATATTGGTAAAGACAAATTCCCTGGGAGCCGATATTGATCGGTCGACATGCGATTCGGCCGCCAGGTGTATCACACCGTCAAATTTATATTTTGTGAATAGATTATTTACAGCGGATTCATCCACTATATCTATTTTTTCAAACCTGTAATTGTCTGATTTTTCGATATCAACAAGGTTCTGCAGATTACCTGCATAGGTGAGTTTATCGGCATTGACAACCAGGCAGGAAGGGTATTTCTTTACAAAATGCCGCACAACATGGGAGCCTATAAAACCGGCTCCCCCTGTAATAAGTACTGATCTGTTCATATTTTTGAGCAATAACTTTTTTTATTTCATGTTTCGGTAATTGAGTTCCCAGTCCCATGCCGATTTCATGGCATCATCAAGAGAATAACGCGTTGCCCAGCCCATTTCTTTATTGGCCAGTGAAGGATCAGCCCAGATCTTTTCAATATCTCCCGCACGCCTGTCGACCACACGGTATTTCAGTTTCTTACCCGAGACTCTTTCAAAAGATTCGATCACTGCAAATACCGAAACCCCCTTACCGGTTCCAAGGTTAAATACTTCATAGTTATCCTTATTCTGTCCTTCAAGGAGTCTTTTCAGCGCCACAACGTGAGCCTGAGCCAGATCGACTACATGGAGGTAATCGCGTATGCAGGACCCATCAGGTGTATCATAGTCATCACCAAAGACCCTTAGCTCATCCCTTATGCCTGATGCTGTCTGTGTTATGTAGGGTACAAGGTTTTCCGGTTCACCAATCGGTAGCTCACCAATGTATGCAGAGGGATGAGCACCAATCGGATTAAAATACCTCAGGGAAATTGCTTTGAGATCTTGATGGGCATGGATAGTATCCCTTATGATTTCTTCACCGATCTGCTTGGTATTCCCATATGGTGAAACAGCCTCCTGCACAGGAGAATCTTCGGAGACAGGTAATACATCAGGTTGCCCGTATACTGTACATGATGAAGAAAAAACCATAGAGGGTATCCTGAATTCCTGCATGCATTTCATCAGGTTTAATAGCGATACTATATTGTTGTAATAATATAGTACCGGCTTCTCCACTGATTCACCTACGGCTTTATATGCAGCGAAATGAATGATGGATTCAATATCTGGATTAAGGGTGAAAAATGCATGGAGCCTGTCATAATCGCAGAGGTCAAATTCCTCGAAAACCGGTTTAATGCCAGTTATGCTTTTAATACCATCAAGTACTTTTTTATCCGAATTGGCAAGGTTATCAATAATAAAAACATCAAATCCTTCATTCTGCAGTTCCACAACAGTATGTGAACCTATATAACCTGTTCCTCCCGTAACCAGTACTTTATTCTTCATCCCTACAGACTCCAGTAAGTTAATTTCTTTATCTTATCCCTGTATATTCCTTTTATGTCAACAAGTATTCCTTTCTTATCCAGCAGCTTGCTGAAGTATGCTTCATCAAGGCCGAGATACTGTTCATGACTTACAGCAACAATCACCACATCATATTTACCTGTCGGTTTATCTTTCAGCTCCAGCCCGTATTCCTTATTAACCTCCCCGGGATCAGCATTGGGATCAACCACATCAATTACGAGACCGAAATCGACCAGTTCATCTATTACGTCAACCACTTTGGAGTTTCTGATGTCAGTTACATTCTCTTTAAATGTGATTCCCATTATAAGTGCTTTTGCTCCTCTGGGGCTTTTAGATGAGGCTATGATTTTCTTGACTATTTGTTTTCCAATATATCCACCCATGCTGTCGTTTACAAAGCGTCCTGAATCTATTATCTGCGGGTGATAACCCAGTTCTTTGGCTTTGTAGGACAGATAATAGGGATCGACACCTATACAGTGGCCACCCACCAGGCCGGGATAGAACTTCAGGAAGTTCCATTTTGTGCCCGCAGCTTCCAGGACCTCATAAGTATTTATTCCCATTCGGTTGAATATTATCGAAAGTTCATTCATAAAAGCAATATTAATGTCACGTTGTGTATTCTCAATAATCTTTGCAGCTTCGGCTACTTTAATTGAGCTTGCCCTGTGTACACCTGCATCGATTATCAGCTCATAGGTTTTTGCAATCTCTTCGGCAGATTCCTCATCACAACCACTTATCACCTTGACTATTGAGGTAAGCGTATGTATTTTGTCACCGGGATTAATCCTTTCTGGTGAGAAGCCGACCTTAAAATCTTCACAGTATTTAAGTGAGGAATATTTTTCAAGAACCGGCACACAGTCTTCTTCGGTACAACCGGGGTAAACAGTGGATTCATAGACAACGTAATCTCCTTTCTTTAATATTTTACCGACGGTTTCCGAGGCTGCCATCACCGGGCCAAGGTCCGGAAGGTTATGATTATCTGTGGGTGTGGGTACAGCTATTATATGGAATGAGGCCTCTTTAAGATCTTCGGGATTCGTGGTGAAACGAATTTTTATATCATTAAAAGCTTCGTCAGGCACTTCCTCATTAGGATCTACACCATTCTTCATGCTTTCCACCCTGTCGGAACGAATATCGAATGCAATCACATCAATTTTCTTTGCAAATTCCAGTGCTATCGGCAGGCCTACATATCCGAGTCCTATAAGTGATAATTTAGTTTTTCCTTCTATCAGTTCTCTGTACATTTTTCAAGTCTATTTAAATATTTTATGAGCGAAAGGGTGTATCTCCCCTTTCTGGTTTTGTATTTTGCTGTTACGTATTTCATATACTGCCTGCACGGAACTGCGTGCATCATCCAGTCCGTATCCCCCTCCTGAGATTATCTTCCTGTATGTTTCGGTATGCAGGTTAGTAAATCCTCCACTGAATTCCACCTCATTCCCTTCAACGGTTATTGACCTGTATGTTCGCTTACCTTTCTGTTTTAATTTCTCGGGCAGGTCATTAAAGTCAATACTCAGGAACCATCTTATCCTTGCATTTTCCAGCTCAAGATAACCGGCCATCTTATCTTCCTCATGAAGGTGAACGTAACTTTCCTGCACTTCACCGAATACCCAGATCAACAGATCAAAGAAATGAATACCTATGTTGGTAGCCACTCCACCTGATTTTTGCACATTACCTTTCCATGAAAATTTGTACCAGTTACCACGGCTGGTGATATAGGTAAGATCCACATCGTACTTATGATCATTTTTTTCCTTCATTATTTTTTCTTTAAGGGCAATGATCGAAGGATGAAGTCTCAGCTGAAGTATGGTATATACTTTCTTACCAGTTTCTTTTTCTATTTCCTTCAGGGCATCTATATTCCAAGGATTAAGGACTATCGGTTTTTCACAGATGGCGTCAGCCTTGTGCCGGAGGGCGAACCTTATATGCGAGTCATGCAGGAAGTTGGGAGAGCATATGCTTACATAGTCTATTTTTACACCTGATCTTTTCAGTTTTTCAAAATGGCGATCGAATCTTTCAAATTCGACAAAGAAATCACTATCGGGGAAATATGAATCAATAATACCAACGCTGTCAAAAGGATCGAGGCTGGCAAGCAGGTTATTACCTGTTTGTTTTATAGCGGCAAGGTGTCTGGCTGCTATATAGCCTGCCACGCCTATCAGGCCGAAGTTTTTAGACTTATCACTCATAGGTTCCTTATTTTACTCCTGTAAAACTAATCAATAATTTTAGAAACTTCGTCTCCTGATAGCCTGTATTCCTCACCACTTTCAGGGCATTTTGCTGTGTTATCCTCATTGAATTCAAGTCTGTGACCATATTCACTCATCCAGCCCACATGCCTGGCGGGATTCCCTATTACAAGGGAATATGGTTTAACATCTTTTGTCACTACGGCACCGGCGCCTATGAAAGCAAACTGTCCTATATTATTTCCACAGATGATGGTAGCATTTGCCCCAATGGTGGCTCCCCTGCCAACAATTGTTTTTACGTACTGATCGCGCCTGATAACTGCACTGCGTGGATTGACTATATTGGTAAACACCATTGAGGGGCCCAGGAACACATCATCTTCACATATTACACCGGTATATACCGAAACATTGTTCTGTACCTTCACGTTTTTCCCGAGAATAACACCGGGTGATATGACCACGTTCTGTCCGAGGTTACATTTTTCACCCATTTCAGCTCCTGTCATAATATGTGAAAAATGCCAGATATGGCATCCTTTACCTATTTTGCAGCCTTTGTCTATCACTGCTGTTTCGTGAGCAAAATAATCATCCATGTTCTACCTGTTATCTTCGAAAAACTTGTTTATATTATCGCATATAAACTTTAACTGATTGATATTCAGTTCTGTATGCATGGGGAGTGACAGAACGGAGCTGCACAATGCATTGGTTACCGGGAATGCTTCATCATCAAGGCCCAGGAAGCTGTATGCTTTTTGCCGGTGCATGGGCACAGGGTAATACACCATGGATGGAATTCCCTTTTCTTCAAGGTAATTCACCAGGTTATCCCTTTTCCCGGGATCAGTCTTTATGGTATACTGATGAAAAATATGGGTTGACTTGTTTGACCTGAAAGGGGAAATCACTTTTTCGATCTGATTCAATTGCCTGTCGTAAAAGGAAGCAGCATTCCTGCGTGAATTATTATATTCATCAAGGTATCTAAGCTTGATTCTCAATATGGCAGCCTGTATAGCATCGAGCCTTGAATTGACTCCTATATCATCGTGATAATATCTCCTAGTACTGCCATGGTTAGTAATGCTTCTCGCCATTTTTGCAAGACCGTCATCATTGGTAAATATTGCACCGCCATCGCCGAAGCATGCAAGGTTCTTGGAGGGGAAGAATGAAGTGCAGCCCATATCACCCATGGCACCGGCTTTCTTTCTTGTACCATCGGAGAATATATATTCAGCACCTGTTGCCTGTGCAACGTCTTCTATTATGAAAAGATCATGCTTGCTTGCTATCCTGAGGATCTCTTCCATATCGGCCGATTGTCCAAAGAGGTGAACAGGTATTATTGCCCTGGTTTTTGGGCCTATTGCTTTTTCAATAGCTTCAGGTGATATGTTGAAAGTGTCCGGCTCAGGTTCAACAAATACCGGTTTCAGACCAAGAAGAGCAATAACCTCCACGCTGGCAATAAAGGTGAAATTGGTGGTAATTACTTCATCACCAGGTTCTAAGCCCAGTGCCATCAGGGCTACCTGCAACGCATCGGTGCCATTGGCGCAGCTTATAACATGCCTGACGCCAAGGTAAGAAGCCAGTTCTTCCTCGAAATTTATTACTTCTGGACCTCTGATAAATACAGTGGAATTAATTACTGACTGTATAGCAGCGTCGATCTCAGTTTTTATTCTATCATACTGACCCTTAAGGTCGACCATTCTTAAATCTTTCATTTTTTTCCTTATATTCAGAGATTGGAACAACGAAGATAATATTTAGATTTCTGAGATAAAATAAATATTTAAAGACTTTTATTATTTTTGTATTCACAGATGTTAAAAATATGAAAGACCTAAGTCCATTTATCAGGGAACTGTTGTACACCCAAGACTGTGTTATCCTTCCCGGCCTTGGTGGGTTTATAGGTAATTATACTCCCGCCAGGATTGACCGCGACAGCCATACCTTCCACCCCCCGGTCAAGGCCATATCATTTAACAGCAGGCTCAGCCATAATGATGGATTGCTTATTGGCAAGATATCAGAGAAAAAGGAAATAGGTTATGCCGATGCAAAACAAATCGTTGATGATTATGTAAGCAATCTGAAGGATAGGCTGAACCAGGGCGAACGTATACACCTGTCCGGAATAGGTCATTTCCAGATGAATAATGAGGGGAGTTTACAGTATGAACCCGATAATGATACCAATTACCTGCTTGACTCATATGGTCTGTCTTCCATTATAAGGCAACCTGTTGAGGGGTATGATGTATCAAAAGCTGTAATAAGACACCGCGACAAGGATCCGGTTTTAATAGCTAGCCGCAGAAGGATGATGTGGAGGGCAGCAGCAGCAATACCATTTGTGCTGGCAATGATTATTGTTCCTTTGAAGACAGATCTTTTTAAATCAAAAGCTTCACTTAACCCCCTTGCAGAAGTTGAATTTAATGAAATACAATCAGCACAGGAAGAATTATTAGATGAAATGCCTGTAAATCAGCAGGCAGAAGAAATCATGCCCGTTGTCTCCGGGGAACAAGCCGGGACCCCTGCTGCAGTAGGAGATATTGAACCGGAGAGTGTCATAATACAGGATGAACAGGAGGAAAGTACTGCTGAAAAGGCACAAACTGAGGGAACAAGAGGAGCCGATATTTTTCACCTTATAGTAGGCAGCTTTACGGATGCAGATAATGCAACCCGTTTGTTCAATGAACTTGCAATCAAGGGCTATGAAGCTGAAATATTAAGGGCACCCAATGGTTACTACAGGGTTTCGGCTGTATCGTGCGGAACTATGCAAGAGGCAAATGAAGAACGCAAGCGCCTGAGTAGTGAGTTTAAAGAAATCTGGATCTGGAAGAAGGATCAATAAACTACCTTATCCTGCTTCCGTTCTTTGTTTCATCAGAAGGTGATATAAAAACAAGATTACCACCATCCTCTTCTGCCATAAGTATCATTCCCCTTGATTCAATACCCTTGATCTTTCGTGGTTCAAGGTTTGCGAGCACCGTTACCTTTTTACCTTTGACAGACTCAGGATCGAAGTATTCGGCGATACCGGCTACGACAGTTCTTTCATCTATTCCGGTATCAAGAGTAAGTTCAAGCAGTTTCTTAGTCTTAGGCACTCTTCTGGCATCAATAATGGTTGCGGTGCGTATATCCAGCCTGGTGAAATCATCGAAACTTATATTTTCTTTCAAGGGTTCTGCTTCAGCGGGAATCCTGTCATTTTGTTTTTTCGTTTCCATAAGCTTATTGACCTGTTTTTCTACTTCTTCGTCTTCAATTTTCCTGAAAAGCAGCCCGGGCTTATTTATCTTATGACCCGGACTGAGAAGATCATCCCTCCCGGCATTATCCCAGCTCATGACTTCAATATTGAGCCATTCCCTTAATTTTTTCACCGAAAAGGGCAGGAAAGGATCGAGTATTATTGTAAGATTCGCTGTAATCTGCAGTGCTATATAAAGAATGGTTTTTACCTTCTCCCTGTCTTTTTTGATTACAATCCATGGTTCAGTGTCGGCAAGATATTTATTACCGAGCCTGGCAAGGTTCATTGCTTCTTTGAGGGCCTCCCTGAAATGAAAAGTATCAAGCGAGGAAGATACCTTATCCTTCAATAATGCAATTTCTGCAAGCACTTCCCTGTCGTACCTGTCTGTCCCTGACAGAGGTGGCACTTCACCGTCGAAATATTTATCTGTCAGTATCAGAGCCCTGTTCACAAAGTTACCCAGTATGGCAACCAGTTCGTTATTGTTCCTGGCCTGGAACTCTTTCCATGTAAAGTCGTTGTCTTTTGTTTCGGGGGCACTGGCACATAGTGCATAACGCAGCACATCCTGCTCCCCCGGGAATTCTTCGAGGTATTCATGCAACCATACAGCCCAGTTCCTGGATGTTGATATTTTATCATTCTCAAGGTTCAGGAACTCGTTGGCGGGTACATTCTCAGGGAGTATATATGAACCTTCAGCCTTGAGCATCACGGGGAAAATAATGCAGTGGAATACAATATTGTCCTTGCCAATGAAATGAATCATCCTTGTTCCAGGATCTTTCCAGTATTTTTCCCAGTCGTCGGTTAGCTCACGTGTTGCTGATATATAACCTATGGGTGCATCAAACCACACATATAGCACCTTGCCCTCTGCTCCACTTACCGGGACCGGCACACCCCAGTCGAGATCCCTGCTTACTGCCCTTGGCTGCAGACCATGGTCGAGCCATGACTTACACTGTCCATAAACATTGGGTTTCCACTCCTTATGGTCTTTGAGAATCCATTGCCTGAGCCATCCCTGGAATTTATCAAGCGGCAGGTACCAGTGTTTTGTTTCTTTCATTACTGGTTTTGTCCCACTAACCGTAGAGCGTGGTTTGATCAGGTCTGTAGGGCTCAGTGAAGTACCGCAATTCTCACACTGGTCACCATAGGCCCCATCATGACCACAATGCGGGCACGTACCTGTTATATACCTGTCGGCAAGGAAGCACTCGGCTTCTCTGTCGTAGTACTGCTCGGAGGATTTTTCAATGAATTCGCCCTTCCGGTAAAGTGTGCTGAAGAAATCTGAAGCTGTTTCGTAGTGTATCTTGTTACTTGTTCTTGAATAAATATCGAACTCTATTCCGAAGTCCTCAAAAGATTTTTTATTGAGAGTATGATAATAGTCCACTATCTCCTGCGGGGAAACACCCTCTTTTCTGGCTTTAAGTGTTATGGGCACTCCATGTTCATCAGATCCGCATATTGAAATAACATCTTCGCCTTTAATCTTAAGATACCTTGTATATATGTCACTGGGTACATATACTCCTGCCAGGTGTCCAATATGTATCGGACCATTGGCATATGGAAGTGCCGAAGTGATCAGGTGTCGGTCAGGTTTTTTCATGCTTAAGATACATCTGATAAGAAAATTAGGACAAAGATAAAAAATTACTGGAATGATAGTAATTTGCCTCACGGTGTTCGGCGTAATTTGCTTCGCTTACCACCTTCGCTAAAGCTTCGGTGGTCAAAGCGCTTAGCGTAAATTACATCCCGCGTTAGCAGGATAAATTACACCGAACGAAGTGAGGTACATTACGTCATGTGTTAGCATGACAAATTACGTGAGCGAAGCGAACTAGTTACGTCGAGCGAAGCGAGACATAAATTCCTTATCTTTACCATATCATGAAAAAAATGATCAGACCACCTGCATTGAAGAAGGGCGACAAAGTAAACATTATTGCACCAGCCGGGCTGGTTGACAGAGAAGTTATAGAAGCTGCAATAAACACTCTTAAGTCGTGGGGATTGATAGTGACCAGGGGAGATGCCCTGTATGAGAAGCACGGGATATTTGCCGGGACGGATGCTCAACGTCTGGCTGATCTGCAAAAGGCGATAGACGACCCGGAGACAAAAGCAATTATATGTGCAAGAGGAGGGTATGGAACATCGAGGATAATACCCAGTATTGACTTCAGCGCTTTCAGGAAAAAACCTAAATGGATAGTGGGGTACAGTGATATTACAGTACTGCATCTTTTTGTTAACTGTAAACTGGGAATAAGCACACTGCATGCTGAAATGCCCCTGAATTATCATAAAAACGAATCGGGATCAGCCACCCTGGTTACTCTTAATAAATCACTGTTCGGTAGCCCACATGATTATGAATGGAAAGCAGACATGTCAAGGGCAGGGGAGGTAAAAGGAATACTCACAGGCGGCAATATTTCTCTTATCAGTAACCTTATGGGTACTGAAATAAAGAAATACCTGAAAGGCAAAATATTGTTTATTGAGGAGAGGGGGGAATACTTCTATTCACTGGACAGGATGATAACAGGACTGTTCCTGGCTGGTG
>Ga0209536_100009997_pt1 | contig 14037 bp, 22 predicted proteins | sample DeeMarSeWOR28_12_FD_187461 | JGI IMG/M metagenome (GOLD analysis project Ga0209536, IMG submission 187461) | Marine sediment microbial communities from White Oak River estuary, North Carolina - WOR-2-8_12 (SPAdes) (version 2) | ecosystem: Environmental > Aquatic > Marine > Intertidal zone >...
CACTTTTCTGCGTGGCGAAGATGGCGCCTGCACCGCTTCGTTCATGCTCATGCGCCACCTTCCTCCAGCTCGCGCTTGCGCGAGGAGCGGGCGTAAAAGATCAGCACGATGACCACGGCGGACAACAGCAGCATCGACAGCGCCGCGCCGAACGGCCAGTTGCGCGCCGAGGCGAACTGGAACTGCACCAGGCTGCCGAGCATCAGCTTCTTGCCGCCGCCGAGCAGGTTGGGCGCGATGAAAGCGCCGAGACAGGGAATGAATACCAGGATACAGCCGGCGATGATACCGGGTTTGCACAGCGGGATGACGATCTTGGTCATCACCTCCAGGCGGTTGGCATAGAGATCGCTGGCGGCTTCCAGCAGGCGGAAATCGAGTTTCTCCAGGCTGGCGTATATCGGCAGCACCATCAGCGGCAGGTAGCTGTAGGTCAGGCCGATGGCGATGGCGCCGTCGGTGTACATCATGCGTAACGACTTATCGATGATGCCCATCGCGTACAGCGGTGTCTCGATTACGCCGCCTCGGCCGAGAATGATGATCCAGGCGAAGGTGCGGATCAGCAGGTTGGTCCAGAACGGGATGGTGATCAGGTAGATATAGAAATTGCGTTTGTGCTCGGGCTGCAGCGTGATGTAGTAGGCGACCGGAAAACCGAAGATCAGGCACAGGATGGTCGCGCCAAACGACAGCTGGAAGGAACGGAAGATGATATTGATGTAACCGGGATTGAAAACCAGGTTGTCTTCCAGGTCGTATTCGAAGAACAGTTTGACGTAGGCGGCCGTAGAAAACTCAGGCTCGACGCCGCCGTAAGGGTTGGGCGCGAGAAACGAAAACACGCCCATGATGATCATCGGGATCAGCATGAACACACCGATGATGAAATAGCTGGGCGCCAGCCCCAGCCAGCGCCGTCCGGCCGCAGTTTTTGGCAGCCAGCCGCTCACTGCGCCAGCACCCTCAGGGCGCGCGCCGACAATTGCACGGCGATTTCGTCGCCGCTGGAGTAGGGCATCCTGCCGTCTTCGCGCGGGCGCGCCTGCGCGGTCAATTCGATGCCGTCACCCATGTCGACGGTATAGGCGGCCTGGTTGCCGAGGTAAATCATGCTGGTGATCTTACCGGGTCGGGAATCCCCGCCCTGCGCCTGGTCCGGGGAGGACAGGCGTATTTTTTCGGGCCGCAAGAACAGGGTCACCTTATCGCCTGCCCGGTGGTCGCCGCTGTTGGCCGCGTCGAACATGCTGTTGCTGCCGATCCGGCAGCTCACCAGGTCATCCTTGACCTCGACGATTTCACCGTCGAGGAAATTGGTATCGCCGATGAAATCAGCCACGAAGCGGTTGATCGGATGTTCGTAGATGTCGGTCGGCCCGCCGATTTGCTGGACTTCGCCGTTGGACATGACCGCGATGCGATCGCTCATCGCCAGCGCCTCTTCCTGGTCGTGAGTGACGAATACGAAGGTAATGCCGGTTTCCTTTTGCAGCTGCTTCAGTTCCTCGCGCATCGCCTGGCGCAATTTCAGGTCGAGCGCCGACAGCGGTTCGTCGAGCAGCAATACCTTCGGGCTCGGCGCCAGCGCGCGCGCCAGCGCCACACGCTGCTGCTGGCCCCCGGAAAGCTGGTTGGGGCGACGATCCCCGAGGTGTTTCATTTTCACCAGGTTCAGGACCTGGTCGACGGTAGCCTCGATTTCCGCTTCGGGTTTCTTCAGGCGCCTGAGCCCGAAAGCAACGTTTTCGGCGACCGACATGTGCGGGAACAGGGCGTAGTGCTGGAATACTGTATTTACCGGGCGCCGATTCGGCTCCAGGTCTTCGATCTCTTCGTCGAACAGCATTATGGCGCCGCCGGAAACCTGCTCGAAGCCGGCAATCAGGCGTAACAGGGTAGTCTTGCCGCAGCCGGAGGGACCGAGCAAGGTGAAGAATTCATTGTCGTCGATGGTCAGGGAAACATTGTCGAGCGCCTTGACCGGCTGTTTCGATTCGGGGTTATAAATCTTGGTAACACCGCGAACGTCGATTGCAGTTGTCATCGCTTACCTTTACGTGTGAACGCTTGCCTGGAGAGCCTGCCGGCTAATACCGGAACGGGCGGCAGTCGATTCGATACATGCTGGCTGCACGGAACTGTTGCTCTTCGACACGCTTTGTTTGGCTCTCTAATAATTATCGGTGCTTGTGGGCACACCGTTGACTTACTATTAGACCCCAGATCAAATACGAAGAAAAGAATTGATTATCATTTGCCTGGTTTACTTTTCCTGATTCAGGCCGAGGCTAGAAGTGAAAAAAAGCAATCATGAGATCAGCGCGCAAATCACCTGGGTGTATACCCAAGATATTGATTCCACAGCTAAATTCTACGCCGACAAGCTGCAACTGGAATGCCTTCGCGCATCGCCCGATGTCAGGATTTTCGAAACCGCCGAAAACGCGGCAATTGGCCTGTGCCGAGCGTTTGCCGGCCGCGTGGTTGAACCAAAAGGTGGCATGATCTCGATCGTGACCGACGATGTCGACGCCTGGTATCGGCGGCTGGTCGCGAATGGATTGCCGGTCGACGAGCCGCCGCGGCGGCTGCGGCGATTTGGCATTTACAGCTTTTTCGTGCGTGACCCCAACGGCTACGTCATCGAGTTTCAGCAGTTCGATCGTTGACGTTGACTGCGCCGGATGGTGTCAGGCGGCACCGAGACGATGGGCGTGCAGATGCTGGTAGTGTGGCAGCACGATATCGTAGATTTCCCTGACGCGATCGGGTGCTTCGGAAATGTCGATATAGCGGCGCGGTTGTGCCTTGAGTCCGTCCGAATCGCGCAGGTTGGCATGCCATGAGCCGCCGTCGTACCAGCTGACCTCGTCGCGTCCGCCGGGTTCCCAGCTGAGCGCTTCCTCGATGTAGGGAATTTCGACCGCTTTGCAGTAGGCCTCGACAATGCCCTGCGGGTTTTCCAGCAAATCGTCACTGTCGATCACCGGCGGCGCCTTGCCGAGGTCGTCGCAGAGGCGGTCGAACAGTCTGCGTTGTTCGACGAAACCGATTTCCTTCAACACGAAGTCCGGCCAGTTTTTGTACATCGAGGTGGCGACCTTGGCCGGGTCGCGGATCAGGAAGCTGTGCCTGAAATGGGAGATGAAATCATCGCTCCACAGGTGCTCGATGTAATGTGCGAAATCCTTGGAGAAGGTCGGGCCCGCGGTGGCTGCGGCGCGCATTTTCTGCCATACGCTGTCGAAGGTGAGACCAGCGATGCGCGGGCTGTCCGCCTTGATGCGCGGCCACATGGCCTCTTCACCCTGGTACCATGCCTCGCCGAAAGGCTCGTGAAAACAGGTCATGTCGCCGCGCATGCGCATCATCCATTCGAAGGCGGTGGAGGTGGAGCGTGGCGTTGCCCAGAGTACCAGGATCTTGTGCATCGACGGGTTTCCTATTGTAGCGATGACAGCAACTGGCCGCGGTCGCCGACCGGCGCGGTGCCCAGCGTCTTGAAGATGCGCCAGTAGAGCGCCGTATCGGAAGACACGATGGGCTTGCCGATCTGCGCCTCGATATCCCGGTCCAGCGACACGATGCGCTGCGGTAGGCCGTCGGCGCGGCGGAAGTTGGGCATGCCGTTGACCACGATGGCGTCGACGTCGGCTGCCTGCTCGGCGACGTGTTGCATCGATTTCAGCGCCAGCTCGCCGTCGAAAATCCACACGCAGTCGTTTACTTCCTGCTGCGTTTCGAAGAATCCCATGTCGTGGAAGTTGCCGTACCAGGCGACGTCGAAGCCGGCCTCGCGTAGAAAGCGCACATAACCATCGCGCCAGTCCGGCCAGTAGTAAACCGAGTTCAGCGCGATGCGTTCGGCGCCCATCTCGCGCAGCGCCTCGACCACGCAGTAGCCGGCCATATGAAACGGGGTTTCGTAGGTGTCACTGATGCGGTTGCAGATATCGCGGATCTGGTCCGGCGTGGTGCCCTGGCAATGCACCCAGTTGGTGCCTACCTGGCCGCAGGCGTCGGCGCCGTTGTTCGACATGCAGTGCACGAATTCTTCCAGCAGGTGAAAGTTGTCGACGCGTTGCGACAGTTCGTGCGCGTAGTCCGGCACGTGCAGCATGCGCCCGTGCACGCCGACGTTGTCGGCGCTGATACGCAGGAAGTCGCTCGGCGCAGCGTCGAAGTCATGCGGCGGCGCGGTGAATCCCACCTGGTAGGTGAAGAGCTTGTTTTTCTGTATTTTCCAGCGTTCCGGTTTCATCGGGTTTTGTCCTGTTGTGTGGCCGTGGAAGGCCGATGTATATCGCTAGCTGACCGGTGGTTCAAGCTATTACTTTTAGCGGGCTATTTGAAGCGATCCGATGGCCTCATGTAAACTGCCGAATATCGATCTAGTTGATATCAGAAATGTTATGTCGAATAAACGCTATCGCATTCCATCCAGCAGCGCCTTGCAAGCCTTCGAAGCCGCCGCCCGACACTGCAATTTCAGCCGTGCGGCCGAGGAGCTGCATACCTCGCAATCCGCGATAAGCCGACATATCGCGAACCTTGAGGCGCGCTTCAACGCGTTACTGTTCGATCGCTACCAAAAGCGCAAACTGGTGTTGAGTCAACAGGGAGAATTGTTCTACCGCGCGGTGGTGTCGGGTCTCGATAATATCCAGGCTGCTATCGACAGCATTTCTTCGATGGCGCAGTCCGATCAGTTGACGCTGGCCTGCACCCATGAAATTTCGCATCTCTACCTGCTGCCGCGATTCGAACGGTTGCAGCAAGCGCTGGGTAGCGACAAGTCGATTCGGATCATGACCTACGAGTACGACACCATGGAATCCGCGCTGGACCCGCGTATCGACATCGTCATCCAGTACGACATCAGCGGAGTTGCGGCGGAGGACCGCCGCTGTATCGTTAGCGAGGCGGTGCGACCGGTAGCCGCACCCGCATTCATCGAACGACACCGCGAAGTGCTGGCGCGCGCTCCGGCTGAGTGGGTGGGTCTGCCGTTTCTCGACCTGTCCAAGTACAACTACGGCTGGGCAACCTGGCAGGACTGGTTTGGCGCCAGCGGTCGACCAGCGGTCGAGCCGGAATTTACGCACTTCGGAAACTACGTGTATCTGCTGGAAGCGGCCGCAGCCGGTCGCGGGCTGGCGCTGGGCTGGCGGGGACTGATCGAGCGTCATCTGCAAAGCGGGGTGCTGGCGCCTGTGGTCGAAGACTATGTCAGTTTCGACCGTGGCATACACGCGGTGCTCACTGCGCGCGGTCGTGGGCACCCGCTGGCGCAGCAGTTCATGTCCTGCCTCGAACTCTGAGGCAAAAAAAAAGCAAGGCCAGATGACCTTGCTTTTGAAACCCTTTCTTTAAAGAAAAGATTGCCGACGGTGCGGCAAGCTCCGTTAGATCGGAGTGATGTTCTCGGCCTGGGGACCTTTCTGGCCCTGGGTAACCGTGAATTCGACTTGCTGTCCTTCGGTCAGAGTTTTGAAGCCTGAGCCTTGAATTGCGCTGAAGTGTGCGAAAACGTCGGGTCCTGATTCTTGCTCGATGAAACCAAATCCTTTAGCTTCGTTAAACCATTTTACTTTGCCAGTTGTCTTGTCAGACATAATAATGTGTACCTTTTAAAAAATAATATAAATGCCGCGAAGGCGTAGATGCTAGAAGCGAAGCTATAACTTTATTGGGATCAGAACGAAGAAACTTCAGGAAGACATCGATGAGAAAGAATAAACTCTAAGCTAAGGTTCAAGCTGTGGGAACTTTAGCCTTTATTGCGCCAATGTCAACTTTTTATTGATACATAAATATTACTTTTCATAATCGCGCTCGACCCGTGCAATGCGGGTCTTGTAGTGTGTGTACCACTTTTCCCGCCCCATTTTCTGCGCCTGGAGATGTTCGCCCTGGGTTTTCCACTGCCGGATCGACTCCAGGTCCGACCAGTAAGAGATGGTGATGCCGAGCTCTTCGCGCACCGATTCAACGCCGAGAAATCCGGGTTGTTGGGCCGCCAGCTCGACCATGCGCGCGGCAGTCTCGGCGTAACCTTCGCGGTCATCGCTGCGCAGGGATGAAAAAATGACCGCGAAATAGGGCGGCTCCGGGGTTTTGGCAATGAGACTCATGGGCTGGATTCCGATTAGCAGCCGAGCTGTTCAGCGAGGTCGATAAAATCGCGGCAGTGCAATGTGTTGGCATCCCACGGAGCGACGGGTTTCGGATTGTCGCGGCCATACTCGAACCTGCGTTCGATGTAGGCGGTTTGCAGCCCGCAGTTGCGCGCGTGTTCGAGGTCGCCGTGATGCGCGGCCGCGAGCATGACCTGGGCAGGTTCGAGGTCGAAGGTGCGCGCTACCCCGAGGTAAGTGTCCGGATGCGGCTTGTACTTGCGGAAAGTCTCGGCGCAGAGGATACAGTCCCAGGGCAGGCCCGCGCGCTTCGCCATCTCGGCGAGCAGGCCGATGTTGCCGTTCGACAGGGTGGAAATCAGGTAGCGTGACTTCAGGCGGGTGAGGCCCTCGACCGCGTCGGGCCAGGGATCGAGCCGATGCCAGACGCGGTTCAGGTGTTGGCGCTGTTCCTCTGCGAGGTCGTCACGGCCGAAGTCGGCGAGCACGCGGTCGAGTATGCGCCGGTGCAGCTGGTCGAGGATGATCCATTCACCCTTGTCCATTACCTCCTGCATCGCAGGCTGGTAGCCGGCGCGCCAGGCCAGCGCGAACTCGCTGGCATCGACCTCGAGATTCATTGCCGTGACCTCGCGCATCACCGAACCGTGCCAGTCGACCACGGTGCCAAACACGTCGAAGGCGATGACCTTTATTCTGCCTGCAAGCTCACTCATCCGGATTCCCCATACCGCGCTCGGCGATGAATTCAATTTCAGCGATGATTACCGCTCCCGGCGGAATCTTACCCGGAATTCCCTGGTCGCCATAGGCCAGGTGCGGTGAAATCCTCAACTTGCGCAGCCCGCCGACGCGCATGCCGTCGATCCCCTGGAACAGGCCGGCGATCAGGTTTTCGCGGTCGATGCGCAAATCGGCCACCAGTGAGGCGCCATCGTCTTCGACACGCGCGCGCTCCATCAGCACGGAAGACTGGTCCCAGCGAATCGCCTCGCCGCGATTCAGCCACAGTTTCAGACGCAGCCGGTAGCTTCGCTGGCGCTCGATCCTGGCGCCGTCACCGGGCCGGTCTTCGAGTACCCTGATGCCCGCAGTGGTCATCGTCGCTCAGCCGAAGCGCGAGGTCTGGCGCAGATCGCCGCCTTGCCACAGGTAACACAGCACCAGGCTCTGCTCGGCGGTACGGAATCCATGTACCAGGTTTGAGCTGACGAACACGACGTCGCCGGCGCGCCTTATTTGCGGGGACTGCTGCGCGAACTCGAATTGCGCCGACCCGGAAAGCAGTATGTAGGCTTCCTGAGCCTGATGCCGATGTTGCGGGTAGTCGATATGCGGACCCCAGACCGCGATACCTGCACGAATGCGCTCGCTGACAAACGGGCCGCGCAGGCCGATGATTTCGGCGAAGCCGTAGCCGTCGAGCATACGCTCCGGTACCAGGCCATCCTCGCGGCGATAGCTTTGCTCCCAGCGCAGTTGCGGATTGTGTTCGACAAAAGTTTGTAGCAGGTCACGGGCTCCTGGAGCACAATCCTGCAGCGCCTCGGCCAGCAGACCGGCGACCGGAAGCTGCGCCGGAGCCGCGGCCTGCCACGCATCGCCCCAGTCACGCAGTGCGGGTTTGAATGGCGCGAGCTGTGGGTCTGCATGGTTTGACGCGAAGTCGCAGAGGGCATCGAACAGCGCCTGGTGGCTGGGCGGCGGTATCATATCCATTGCCAGGTTTTCAACAGCAGCGCGACGCCCACCAGCACCATCACGCTGGCGGCGAGCATGTTGATGCCGCGCAGCGCGTTCGAATTGCTGAACAGCAGGCTGGCACGCGCGGCAAGGAAGGCATATACCAGCTTGGAGCCGCCCACGCCAATGACCGCGATCAGCACGATGATCAGCGTGTCCGCGGGCGTCATGGTGGATAAATCGATGAAGGCCGGGAAGAAGCCGAGGTAGAACAGGATAGCTTTTTGATCGCCGAGCGTGATCAGAAAGCCGGTGAGAAAACTCGATAGCCACGACGACTGCTGTACGCTGTCGGCGGCCCTGGTCCTGGAGTCGGCGCGCCACATGGAAATACCCAGCCAGATCAGGTAAGCCGCGCCCAGATACTGCACCAGCCGGAACTGCTCGCCCATCATTGCGGCGATCAGCGCCAGCCCGTAAACCGCGACCAGGATGAACAGGATATCGGCAACCACGATGCCGGCTGCGGTAAACAGGCCGTGGCTGAAGCCAAAAGCCGCGGCGCGCGCGGTCACCGCCAGCACGCTGACGCTGGGCACGATGGCGAGCACGATCAAGGCGCCCAGCAGCGCGCCGACGCTGGCGATGGTCAGGGTTGCTTCCAGCCCGGGCTCCGCGTGGTCGGGTCGGTGACGGAAAGTTGTCCGCGCAAGTTTTAGTCCAGGCGGGTCATGTCCTGGCCGCAGCACATCGGCGACTTGATCATGCCGTGCCCGTTGGGGCATTTCGATACCTGGATTTCGTCGCCGCTGTCGGCGGTGATGCTGCCGTGCTCGAGTTCCTGGTCGCAGGTGCCGCAGGTCATGGTACCGATGGACATGCCGCAGGCTTCACACTTGTAAACTGCCATGAGATCTTCTCCTGTTGATCGAAAAGCGCAGTTTAACAGCAGCAGGCGATAAATGCCGCCTGCATTAAAGCCGTAGCGCCAGTGACCGCGTGAGTTCCGCGGCTCCGGTTTGCCTGCAACCGCTGTTGTTCTGTCCCGACCACAGCGAGCTGAAATCGCCGCGGCCGGCGGCCTCGGCGGCGGCTCGCAGCGGTGCGAGTGCAGCTCCGGCCATGGGGAACGGCGGCACCTCGCCGATGGGACCGAGTTCGCGCATCACGCGGTTCACGATGGATCGAGCCGGGCGGCCCGAAAAGCGGTTGGTAAGCGCGGTATGCTGAGCATCCGGCGACTGCAGCGCGGCGCGGTGTACCGTGCTGGTAGTGGTTTCGTCGCAGAGCAGGTAAGAGGTGCCCACCTGGACTGCGTCGGCGCCGAGTTGCAGCGCCGCGGCGACGCCGTCGGCATCGGCGATACCGCCGGCGGCGATCACCGGCAGGCTGACTGCCCGCGCGATCTGTGGCAGTAGCGTGAAAGTGGTCATCTGGGTGGTCAGATCGTCCCCGAGGAACATGCCGCGGTGTCCGCCGGCCTCTACGCCCTGCGCGATGATCGCGTCGACACCCATCCGTTCGAGCCAGCGGGCTTCCGCCAGCGTGGTGGCGCTGCTCAGAATCATCGCACCCGTCGCCTTCACCGCGTCCAGCAGGGCAGGTTCGGGCAGGCCAAAATGAAAACTGACCACCGCCGGCCTGTATTCCCGTACCAGCTCCAGGGCCTGTTCGTCGAACGGAGTTCGCGTCGGTGCCGGCGCGATTGCGTCTGCGTCTATGCCGTATTCACGATAGTAGTTGGCAAGCTCGGCGAGCCAGCGTTGCTCGCGCTCTGCGTCGGCCGGCAACGGCTGGTGACAGAAGAAGTTGACGTTCACCGGCTTGTCGCTGGCAGCCGCGATGGCCGACAGTTCTTCTCCAATCCGGGTCGGGGCCAACATCGCACAGGGTAGCGAACCCAACCCGCCGGCACTGGATACGCTTATTGCCAGCTCGCTACCCTGCACACCCGCCATCGGCGCCTGGATGATGGGCAGTTCCAGGTTAAGGCGTTGTTGTATCGTTCCGCTCATTTCGATCCGCTGGTACTCACTGGCCGGGTGGCAACAGGCGCATGATAGCCTGCTCGCCGAGCCCGGTCACTTCGATGGTCTTATGCGCCGAATGCTCGCCACGGATGATGCGGACCGCCGATTTTGGCAGGCCGAGCGTCTTTGCCAGCAGGGCGATCAACGCGGCGTTGGCCTTGCCGCGCTCGGGCGCGGTGCTGATGCGCACGCGCAGACAGTCTGCCTGCCAGCCGCCGATCGCGCTGTTCGCCGCACCTGCGCTGACCTTGACCGCGATGCGCGTGCAGCGGGCAGGGTCGAGATCTTCAGCCATTGCGCGTAATGATGCGATCGAGTTGATCGGCGAAGGTCTTGCGGTCAGCGTGGTTCAGCGGCGCGTGGCCACCGGTATCGACGCCGCTGCTGCGCAGCGATTCCATCAGGTCACGCATGCGCAGGCGTGCCTTGATGTTGTCGGCGGTGAATAATTCACCGCGCGGGCTGAGCGCCAGTGCCTGTTTGTCGATGATCTCGGCGGCAAGCGGAATATCGCCGGTGATCACCAGGTCGCCGGCTGCGAGGCGCTGCACGATTTCATTGTCGGCCACGTCGAAACCGGCGCTTACGCGCAGCAAGCTGATGTGGCGTGACGGCTTGATGCGAACATCGTGATTGGCGACCAGGATCAGCGCGATACCGGTACGCTCGGCCGCGCGGAACAGGATTTCCTTGATCGGGTTCGGACAGGCGTCCGCGTCGACCCAGATTTTCATCGCCGCCGATTCAGCGCAGGCGCTTGCTGTCGCGCCCGGCCTCGTACTGTGGCAGGTCGTCGTCTGGCCTTGCCCAGCTGGCCCCGGAGGCGACAAAGATATGCGCGTCCGGCTTTACCGGCACTTCGTCGTCGAAACAGCCGAGCGCAATCTCCACCAGGTCGGGATCGGCGTTGGGGCTGGAAAAAGTCAGGCTCGATCCGCAATGCCGGCAAAATTGCCGCGTGGTGCCGTTGCTCGCGGTATAGGCCTCGAGCGCATCTTCGCCGCTCAGCCAACGAAAGTGATCGCGACGGGCCTCGGCGATGGTGGCGTAGGCGGCGCCGTGAAACTTGCGGCACATCGAGCAATGACAATTGCCGGTGCGCGGTTCAAAGGCGTCGACTTCGAAGCGTATCGCCGCGCACAGGCAGCTACCTCGATAGGGTCCCTTCATGATCATTCCTCCCGGGGTCTGTTGATTAAGGCGCTATTCGGTCAGCTAGCGCGGATAGCTGGCAGGCGGTGACCTTCATCGATTTACCGGGCCCACGAACACCTGTGTCGCGTAATCGAAATCGATATAACCGTCTTTTGCATGCCGGTCGAACAGCGCCAGCAGCTCATTCACCAGCGGGATGTAGTGCGCTGAATCTTCCCTGGGGCAATACGAGGAGGATTTGAGCCGTCCGAGCAGACTGGCGAAATCCAGGCGCTGGGAGTAATCGTAGTGCAGCTGCTGCATTGCGCCGTCGGCGAAAAAGCGCGCGATCTGCCCGGGCTTCAGGTCCATGTGGTTGACCTTGCCGTAGTCCGGGGCAAGCTCCCTGAGCAACTGGTCGTAGGCCTGCTGGAACGATTCGCTGGTGTCGCGCCGGTTCCAGACCAGCGCGATCTGCCCGCGAGGCTTCAGAATCCGGCGAAACTCATCCCTGGCGGCGTCGTTGTTGAACCAGTGGAAAGCCTGCGCCGCCGTCACCAGGTCCAGCGACGCGGCCTGCAGGCCGCTGCGTTCGGCGCTGGCGTCGATGCTGTGAAAGCGGGTATTGTCGCCCAGGCGTTGTTGCGCCGCTGTGCGCATAGGCTGATTGGGTTCGACGGCGTAGACTTCCACGCCCTGTTGCAGCAGCAGCTCGGTGAAGATACCGGTGCCCGATCCGAAATCGGCGACCGTGGCGCTGGAGTCGCAGCCGGTAATGCGCAGCAAATCCGGCACCAGCTCGGGCGGGTAGCCCGGACGAAAGCGGACGTAGGCATCGACCCGGTCGGAAAAGCGCTGCGTGGAATCGGTCATGCGAACATTACCTGCCTGGGGCGGAGGTTCATTTGCTGGCCTCGATCTGCGCAATCATCTGCCGTGCCAGCTGTTCCATGCGCGCCAGTCCGATGTCCGCCTTGTGCAGGAAATCGTCCTCGAACTGATCGGGGTCAGCCCAGTAGCGGCCGCTGATGTCACAGCGTTTGGCGAGGCGAGTCAAGTCCAGGTCGCCCAGCCTGAAGCCGAGTTCGGTCCACATGCTCGCCAGGCGCGCTTCCTCGGCATGATCCTGTGCGTTATGGTCACGCAGCCTGCGCAGGTAGGCCTGGGTGTGGCGGGCCGCGACTACCACCGCGCGCAAGGCCTCGACCGACTCGCGTTTGCGCGCGACGCCGGCGCGCTGCAGGTTGGTCAACCAGGACCTCAGGTGCCTGAACAGTTCCCACAGCGCGCTGTCGGAAATCAGCGCCACGTCAGATCCGGTCCTGCCAGGGCAAATCACCGCGGATGCGGGCTGGCTCGAACCGGGAATCGTTTGTTTCGGCGATGGCTCGAGGGCCCCACGGTACGTCGAGCAGGTCGAGCTTGTTTGCGAGATCAAGTGGCTGGTATTTCATCGCAGGTTGTCGTGAGCAGGCTGGTGATGCGCGCGCCGCTGAGCTTACGCGCTCGATGTTTCCAGGCTGACGTAGGCCGAATTAGTGAAGCGCGGTGTGCACAACGCGTAAAAGACCAGTTGATCGTCGCCCGTATTGGTAATGCGTTGCGCCACGCCGGCGGGGATACGCACCACGTCGCCCGGTCCAACCAGGGTTGGCGCAAGCTCACCGACCTCTACCTGCCCCTGTCCCGAGATGATGAGGTAACGCTCGCTGATACCTTGCAGGCGGTGCCAGGCGGTGCTGACTCCCGGCTCGACCCGTGCGCGCGCAATCGACAGCTGCTCGTCGCCACTATCGTTGGCGACCTCGATGATGTGACAGCGCTCGTCGGTTACGAATTCCTCGGCGCTATCGGCCAGTTTGACTTCTGGTAGCATTGTCGTCTCCAAATCAGTCTTCATTCATTGTCGTATCGATGGTTTAGCCGGATTCCTCGGCCGCATGCCTGTGATCCTTCTGGCCTGCGTTTTACGAATTGCTTGCTGGGTTTATTCGCTGCTCGCCACTTCGCCCCACGCGTGTCCATGGTGATTCAGGCCTTCTTCAGCAGACGTACCACATAGATGAGCACGATGGCGCCGACGGTCGCGGTTATCAGTGATCCGAGCAAACCCCCGGCGCTGATCCCGACCAGGTCGAAAATCAGGCCGCCGATAACGGCGCCGATGATACCGATCACCATGTTACCGACGATACCGTAGCCTTTGCCCTTCATCAGGCTGCCGGCGATCCAGCCGGCAAGCGCGCCGATGATTAGAAAAATGACCAGGCTGGTTATATCCACGGCGTTTAATTCCTGGCGAAGAGGTAAGCGCCGACGACCGCGCAAACCGCGCCGGCGATGTACAGGATCATGACATTGTCGGAATGGGAGCCGGTGATCGCGGAAGATAGTTGCGACTCCAGCCCCTCGGATTTCTGTGTACCCCAGAACGCCAGCCCGGCACCGATCACGATCAGTGCGATTCCAGCTGGCTTCTTCGGCAAGCTCGACTTGGCCATGTTTAATCTCCTTAAAAAAGTTAAATGACTGGTTGAGTGTCTGCGTTCTGCGTTTTCAGGTCAGCTGGTTTGATTTCATCGAATCATAACGATAATTATCGCCATACGCTATTCGCCTGGTAATCTCCGATTGCGCCGGAATCTGAATATCGAGATACTCGCGCCTGGGGTTGACGATGGAGGCCGCCATGCGGGTATTGCCTGAGCCGGTATTTTTAGACCAGTTACGACAGCAGCTAGGCGCGGTGTCGCCGGAGATCGAGCGCGCGCATGGAATCCCTCCAGCCTGTTACGCCGATAACGATTTGCTGGCGCTGGAGCGACGCGCGATATTTTTCGAGGGTTGGGTCGGGCTCGGCCGCAGCGATCGCTGGCCGGACAGCGGCGACTACTCGGCGCTGGACATCGCCGGCGAGCCGGTGATCGTGGTGCGCAATCGCGCCGGGGAATTGAAGGCATTCGCCAAGGTCGCGTTGGAACCCGGAGAGACCCAGCAGGTGAGGCTCGAACTCGATCCGGATGCGCTGAAATTCTACGATGATGCCAGGG
>Ga0209536_100009998_pt1 | contig 14037 bp, 9 predicted proteins | sample DeeMarSeWOR28_12_FD_187461 | JGI IMG/M metagenome (GOLD analysis project Ga0209536, IMG submission 187461) | Marine sediment microbial communities from White Oak River estuary, North Carolina - WOR-2-8_12 (SPAdes) (version 2) | ecosystem: Environmental > Aquatic > Marine > Intertidal zone >...
TCCTGTCGAGAATAGTTTCAATTTTTCGCTTTGGCAGCACAGTTACAAAATCGAGATCCTCTGAAAATCGCATCCCCCCATATACCCATCGCAATGCCGTACCGCCTTGAAAAATAACTTTTTCTGACCCTGAAGCCGAATAAAGGCTATCGAGGAGCAAAAGCTGAAGAATCTCTGACTGCCGTGTTCTTTTCTCTTTATAAATACGCATATAACGTAACCTCTAGTAATCGGCTGTTCGTTTTGCCGGCATATCATTGATGTGGGTAGGATTCAATACCTGTTACAATAATTAACAAATTTGTCTATTATTGTCAACGATATTACAGGGCTACCTACTTGAGCTTACATATTTACCGATTGTTATAAAAAATATGTTCTGTTTTCATTGATTGGCCAAAACACCTAATTAGAATATACATAGTCCGGCCGGGATCTTTTGCGGTTGACAAAGTCAATTTTCTGGGCCTTTATAATAAATTGACTGAAAAGGAGCGATTAATGAAAACACTACTGGAATACATCGACTCAAAAGAAAATGAAATGCTTGAGTTTCTCGCCAGGCTGGTCAATATCGACTGCGGCACTTACGATAAAGCCGGCGTCGACCAGGTCGGCGATATTCTGGCCGAGCGCCTGGCGGCCCTGGATTTTGACGTGCAGCGCGATCCCCAGGAAAAATTCGGCGATCATGTGATCGGCACCAAGCCGGGCGGCGGCAATCAGCATATTCTGTTTATCGGCCACATGGATACGGTGTTTCCCGCCGGCACGGTTCCGAAACGGCCGTTTCGCATTGAGGGCGACCGGGCCTTCGGGCCGGGTGTCGTCGACATGAAAGGCGGGATCACCTGCCTGCTTTACGCCTTGGAAGCGCTCCAAAACGCAGCGCCTGAAACCTATCGTCAAATCGCCATGGATGTCGTGTTCAACAGCGACGAGGAAGTATTATCGCCGACCTCCACCCCGCTCATCGCAAGGTTTGCCAAACAGGCTCAGGCCGCCTGCGTCTTCGAGCCGGCCCGGCCGGGCGGCGAGTACGTGATTCAACGCAAGGGCGTCGGCAAGTATATCCTGACGGTGGCCGGCCGGGCCGCGCATGCGGGCGCCCAGCCCGAGGACGGCCGCAGCGCCATTGAAGAACTGGCCCACAAAGTTATCGCGCTGCACGCCCTGACCGACGCGGCCACCGGCACCAACGTCAATGTCGGCGTCATCCGCGGCGGCGAGCGGCCCAACGTCGTTGCCGCTGAGGCCTATGCGGAAATCGACATCCGGGTTGCCGATCAGCCAACGGCGCAAGCCATCGACCGGCGCATTCGGGAGATTGCGGCAGCGTCGACCGTACCGGACACCACCTGTGAACTGTCAGGCGGGCTTCAGTTTCCGCCGATGCTGCCCACGCCGGAATCCACCAGGCTGTTTGAAACCCTGCAAAAGGCCGGTCGCGCCATCGGGCTGGATCTGCGCGCCGTTGCCACCGGGGGCGGATCGGACGGCAACCACGCCGCCCAATTTACGCCGACCATCGACGGCATGGGCCCCCAGGGCGGCGGCGCTCACAGTGATCGCGAGTACATTGAAATCGCCACCCTGGCCGAACGGGCGAAAGTCACCGCGCTCTTTCTGGCCGAGTGGTCGAACGTGCAAAAGCGGCAGGGATAAAGGCGGTCGCTAAACGAAAGGAATCCATCATGGTAAAACGGTTGTTAATATTTTCTCGGTAAATTGTAGCAATCTCAAGCTGTTTAATTCGGGCTCAGGGTCAGGGTATGCTGGGTGTGCTCCTTGATGGCCTTATCGCTGAACCACCAGTAGCGCTTATGGCCGTCCATGAACGATTGCACCTGGTCGGTGGTGTGGGGATCGAACTGCCGGCCGGTCACCCCGCCGGGCAAAACCGCCAGGATTTTGTCGGGGTCGGCCAGATCGACCACCATCCTGAGGGATGCTGAAACCGTAACCTTATAGGGCTTGCTGAAGTCATACAGCCCGCGATAGAGGGTTGCGCCGGACCCGGCTGCCGGATAGGAACCACCGCCCAGCAGATCCTGGCCGGCACCCGTAGGCCGGATCGGGCTGACAAATTCATGCCGGTGCACCTTGCCCCACAGCCATTTGGCCGGATCGGCGCCCCATGTTGCGGCCAGGTTTTGGCTGGCATTCAAGGCCGCCTGATGAAAAAGGTCGTCGCGGGTTTCTTTGTTATTGGCCGTTTCGACGTTGTCAAACCAGGGCGAATTATTTTCGAGCACCATTTTTTGCAGGCGCTCCTGCCAGAAATACCAGTTGTCGAGCATGGTGCGGGCCAGGTCGTCACCCAGTTCGTCGGCGTAAACCAGCCGGGCAAATTCACGATATACCGCCTGAAAAACGGTAGGCGCGGCCTGATCCGGCGCATCGTTAAAATCCCACGCGGCAAGCACCTGCCCCATCTTTTGGGTGTCCCCATGGGCCGATAGCGCCCGGCTCATGAGCGGTGCAATTGTTTTGGCCATCAGGTTGAGTGTATCGCGCTGGAAAGCCCAGTGGTCGTCCACCGACTTTTGGCCGGGGGCATCCATCAGCTGGATCAGCCGCCGATAGCGGTAGCTTGGTGAAGCATAGGTGGTATAGTGGTAGGGATAATCCCGGCCGACGGTCAGGTGATTGCAGGTCCCCAGCCAGCCCCGCGCCGGGTTGGCGGCATGGGGCATGTCCTGCCAGGGTATCCAGCCGGTCCAGTTATCCGTGCTGTCTTTGACCACCTGGGGAAGGAGTCCCTCACCCTGGGTGCGAATGGGATACCGGCCGGTGGTCTGCCAGCCGATGTTGCCCTCAGCATCGGCATAAACAAAGTTCAGGGCAACTTGATTGACGTCCTCGAGGGCTCGCCGGATTTCTTGCGCCGTGCGGCACACCAGCAGTTTCTCAAACCCGATGGAGGGCGACTGGACCTCGAAACCGGACCACCGCACGGTGATGACCTTGTCGGTTTTCAGCCCCGGCATGACGCCGGATATGACCGGCCCCCTGTGCGTCAACCGGATTTTGATCGTCTCTTTTCGGTATCCGCCGGCAGCCGCCTTGTCCTTGATTTTGAGGGTCTCCTCGATTACCTCAAACGGTATGGAGACGCGACCTTCGAGGTAATTATCCGGATTTTCGGGATCTACGGTCTCAATATAGAGATCCTGGCTGTCCCCATAAGCATTGGTCACGCCATAGGCTATGTGTCCGGTTCGGCCGATGGACATACCCCCGAGCCCGGGTACGGTGACGCCCACCGCCCGCAATTGCGGCGTAATCAGGCCGCAGGGATACCAGAGACCCGGCAAAGGCGTGGCCTCCAGGTGCGGGTCATTGGCGACAATGGGCCGGGCGCCCGGCGAAAGATGCGCTGCGGCAACCCAGTTGTTGCTGCCGATCTTCAGGGCATCGTCATTTAAATAGGAAAGCAGCACATGATCGAACTTTAAATTCAGACGGGCACGCTGGAAATTTGAATTGTCGCCGACCTGACCGCTGCCGGCCTCATCATCGGGGTTGATGTTAAGGGGGAAAATTTCGGCCGCCTTGGCCGGCCCCAGCTTCTCAACCAGCAGCTGGGCCACAATTTCACTTTTGAAGTTGGCGGCAGAGCCCCAGCCCAGATAGTATAAAATTGTCAGAGAGTCCGCGATCGTCCAGGGGGAAGGCTTGATACCGGCCAGCTTGAATTCCAGATGGATGTTCTCGGGACGGGTTTTTGTAAAGGCGTTGACCCCGTCCACATACTTTTGCATAAATGTGCGGGTTTCCTTGCCGAGCAAGCCGGCATGTTTTTTTGCATTGCGGTAAAAGCCCAGGGTTCGCATTCTCACGTCGATCCCCGTTGCCTTCTCTCCGGCCAGCTCCGCGATCCGGCCGGCGGCAAACAGCCGGGTCGATTCCATTTGAAAAAGCCGGTCCTGGGCGGCAACAAATCCCTGGGCTAGCCATAAATCTTCTAAATTCCGGGCATAAATATAGGCCATGCCTTTTTCATCGCGGTGAACCGTCACCGGTTTTTTTAAACCCGGCAGGGCTAAATTCCCGTCTTGCGTGTAGTTGTTCAAGGGCGAAGCGCCGAATGGATTGATGATGACCGCAACGGCAATTACGGCCGCCAGGAGAAAAATGATAATCAGTCCCAAAAAGCCTTTTAACCACTTCATGTCCAGCCTCCAATGGATCAATAACCGTTTTCTTTAAATAAAGATCCGGGCCCAGAGAAACCGGCTTTGATTTCACCCCAGAGGGGTGGAGCTTGCCTTTGACTCCGAGTGGAATGATGGAATGGTGGCATAATGGAATATTGGGTATAAAAAACGGATGATGGTCAGATTTTAAATCCTGTTTCGCGCTATTTCCATAAAAATAGATCCCATTCAGCTATACCCATTATTCCAATACTCCAGTACTCCATCGTTCCATTATGCTGAATCACGGCACAACCGAATTTCTCTGACCTGGCGCAGAGGGCCGAGTTTTCAGTGATAGAATAAACAACAGCTAGCCCCCGGACGCTTTATTTGCCAATCTCGCGTAGGTCCCGTCCGCCTTGATCGTGTCAAAGGTTTTTTGCCAGGCCGCGATTACGGAATCGGGAGTACGATTTGAAAAGGCGATATAGTTCTTCACGGATCTAAATGGTAAAACCAGTTCCAATTGGTCCGGGTCGACACCGGCTTGCCGGGCCAGATAGGGCATGTTAAAATCGGAGCTCACCCACAGATCGATGTCGCCATTGATAAGATGTTTAATGTTGCTGATATTTTTTTTAGTGGTGATGAGGTTGACAAACCCATTTTTTTTTAAGAATTGTCCCTTGGCATCGTTTAGATAGACCCCAATACGCTTGACTTTTTTAGCTTCATCAAAAGAATTTAATTTTAGGCCGGAGCCCTTTTTGGCATAAAACCCCCACTGTTGGATATAAAGCGGCCCAACCCATTTGAATAATTTTTCACGCTGAGGCAGCCGGGTTGTAGAAAACAGGGCGATATTCGGACGACTCAAAGCAATCCGATACCCTCTGGCCCATGGAACAATTTCAATATCCGCGTCTTCACCCAAACGCTTTAGAATTTCACGCACGATTTCCACAGCCATTCCAGCGGGTTTGCCATTCAGCGCATAGTTGCCCGGTGGTGAATCTTCGGTATAAATCTTAAGCGGAAAGGATCGGCTGGATTCCTTTTCAACCCCGGGCCGATAAAATGGAATACTGTTTTCAGGGAGCCATTTTTTGCTGATCGAATAAAAGGTCCCGTCTTCTTTCATGCTTTGGAGAGTTTTTTGCCACTTGATTACGGTCGCTTTTGAAGTTTGTTTGGATATGGCGATATGCAAACTGACTTCATCAACGGCCAAGGCCAATTCAAGATCTTCGGGGTCTACGCCGGCCTGTTTTGCAACCGACGGCATCCCCAAGTTGTCATAAAACCATAAATCCACCCGACCCGACATCAATTTTTTCAGGTTGCTCTTGGCCGATTTTGAGCTGTCAAGGTTCGCAAACCCCCATGATTTCAGCAAATGTTCCCGGGCATCTTCCTTGTAGGTCGCAATGGATGCCACCCTTTTGGCATCTTCCAGGGAGTCAATTCGGATAGCGGATCCTTTTTTCCGATAAAACCCATTGCGCGCAATGCACAGCGGTCCGACCCAATGAAAGAGGTCTTCGCGCTCTTTGATTCGCGTGGTTGAAAAAAGAACGACATTGGGTCTGGTCTTCAGCAGGTTATATGCGCGCGCCCAGGGAAGTACCTCAATCTTATCCGGCTGATTTAACCGGCGCAGGATCTCTCTGACGACCTCTACGGATGAACCGGTGAGCCGACCTTCTTTTGAATGGCTTAAGGGCGGATATTCCTCGGTAAGAATCATCATATCCTGAGCAGTTGCAGGAATTGATAACAATAAATAGCTGATAAATAGGACGGAAATAAGTACCCGCTTCACGGTTACCTCTTTCTTTTGCAACAAATGGATAGGCAAATTTTTTATTGTTAGGATCATAACACATAGAAATCCATAGATCCGCGTCGCCGCTGTTTTCACCAAGGCTCAGCGGGAGGCACCCTGGGCGACGGGGCAGGCCAGTTCGCAGTAGCGGCAGGGCTTGGTGACCTCGCTGGGCTCATCGATCCCCATGATCGACCCATCCAGTATTTGGGCTTCGGCTTCGCGTTTGTCATTCTCCTTTTTGCAGCGCGGCCTTTCGAATGACCCGCTTTGAAAGGCGTCCTGCGGGCAGGCCCCGTGGCAGGGCCGGGCGCAGCCGCTGCACGGGTCGAAGTCGAGCGGCCCGGTCGGCGCCAGCTCAGCCTCCATGAAGATCCCGCGCAGACGGACCCGCGTTCCAAACTGCGGCGTGACCAGCAGGTTGTTTTGGCCGATTACCCCCAGGCCGGCCAAATGCGCGGAATCCTTGAGAAACGCTCCGCCGTATTCGATCTGATACGGCAGCGAAAGGGCGTTGATTCCGAGTGCTTCACCCAGCCAGATCCGCAGCTTGCGCGACTGCAGCCGCATCATGCCGTTGCCGGGGGTAAAGCCCGGAACCTTCATGCTCCACCAATCCAACACCGGCTCGGATTCAGGGTGATGCAAGGCCCACACCAGGATGGATTTGTGCGCTGCGTTCCATTTGACGCCCGTGTACTCTTGGTAAAACGGCTTTTTGTCGTAGACCGCATAGGAGGGGGAAGCCTTCAGATCATCGATGGACGCGATTCCCGCCAGGGACGCCCCCAACTTTTTGGCCTTCTCGACGATGGTTGTTTCGATCTTAGTGCCGTCGGATTTCATAGCTTGAGTCCTTTCAGTCTTCTTTTTTTTGCGTCTTTACACTGGGCGATCTTACAACGAAGATTGCGCGTTCAGACTGATCAGCGCATCGGCCGCAACCGCCCCCCGGCCTTCAGCCAGCAGCATCAGCGGGTTGATATCGAGCTCGCTGATGGCCGCGGGGTTTTTTTCGACCATGGCGGCAACCGCCAGGATGACCTCAGCAGCGGCGTCCAGATCGGCCGGCGGCGCCCCTCTGAAACCGTTAAAGAGCGGTGCGCACTTCAGCTGACCCAATGCGCGCAGCACCCGGTCTTTGGTGGTCGGCAATAAAAGTGACGCGCTGTCTTTCATCATCTCGACCAGAATTCCACCACCGCCAACCAAAAGATACGGGCCGAATTGCGCATCGCGGGCCACCCCGACGATGAGCTCGGCCACGACGCCGTCAACCATTTTTTCAATCAGATAGGAATCGGCAAGATCCGCCATCTCCGTCACCGCTTGCGACACCGCTTCCGGGCTGCCAAGGCCGAGCCTGACGCCCCCCACTTCGGTCTTGTGCGCAAGACCCAGGGCCTTGACAACTAGCGGATAGCCCAACGCATCAGCCGCAGCGGCCGCCTCGCCGGCGCTGTGAACAATCCGCGCCGGCGGGACCGGCACCCCCCAGCGGGCCAGAAGGGCCTTGGAATCGGCCTCGTTCAAAACCTTTAAAGGACCCGCCGGTGGTTGGCCGATGCTCGTAAGCAGCGGCGGGCTGGGCGGCCGGCTCCAGGCAGCACCGATATCCACCGCCGCCTGGATGCCTGCAACCCCGCTATCGATGCCGGCCAGCAGCGCAACGTCCGCTTTCATCAACCGGGCCGCCACCGACTCGGTCAGCGTGTCTGAAAATGTCGCCAGCACCGCGCCTTTGGTGCCGGTTTGCCGGACGGCCCGGACAAAGCCCCGTTCGGCCCCACCCCAGGATGACTGGTCGCAACAGTCTTCGCGCGGGTAATCGAGCAAACACAGCGCGACGTCGAAGTCTTGCGCCAAAAAGGCGCCAAACTTCTCGGCCATATGGTCCTCGTCATCCCAGCCGAACATCTGGTAATCGAACGGATTGGCGGCCACGACCCGTTCGTGCACCACGGTGCGAAGACGATGTGCCACCTTTTCCGACAACGGCGGCATGGTCAGATCCGGGCCCAGGGCATCGGCCAGAAGCGTCAGATCCCCCCCCGAAGTGCTCATGGCCCCGATCCGGCCCCCGTTCAAGGGACCGAGAACGTGCAGCACTTTCAGCGCTTCCATCAGCGATTCCAGAGAGCCGACGCGGGCCACGCCGAGACGCTCGAAGAGCGCGCTCACCAGAACGTCTGACCCGGCCAGCGAGGCCGTATGCGATACCACCATTTTCCGGCCGACCTCCGAACGGCCGGTCTTGATGGCAACGATGGGCTTGCCCAGCTCCCGGGCGACATTGACCGCCGCCTGAAAAGCGTTCGGGTCCGGCATCGTCTCGACATAAAGCCCAAGTGCTGTGACCCGATCCTGGCGCGCAAAGGCCTGGATCGCATCCTGCAGATCGAACTTCAGCTTGTTGCCCAGGGACAGCAGATAGGCGATGGGCAGGCCGCGCCGCTGCATGGTGAGGCTGAAACCGACGTTCGACGACATGGTGATGATGGCCACGCCTGCGTCAACCCGACGGCCGCCCTGCTGGTCGGGCCAGAGCATCGCCCCGTCAAGATAGTTGAGCAGTCCGTAGCAGTTCGGCCCGATCAGGGGCATGGCGCCCGAAGCCTTCAGAAGCTGCTTTTCGAGTTCGCAACCCTCCGCGCCCGCCTCGACAAAGCCGGTGGCATAGCAGACCGCGCCGCCCGCACCCCGCGCAGCCAAATCTCGAACGACGTCGATGGTGATGTGGCGGTTAACCCCCACGTACGCCGCATCGGGGCTTCCCGGCAGATCCTTCACCGAACGGTAGGCCGGGCGTCCCAGGATCTCCGTTTTCTTGGGATGGACCGGCCAGATCTCCCCCCGGTATCCCATACGGTCGCTTTGGCGAATCACCTCCTGGGCCTGGGCACCGCCGAAGACGGCGATCGAACGCGGGTTCAAGAGACGCTCAATTGTCATGGATATCCCTCCCGAACTTTATTTTTAATAGGTAACCAGGCTGTCGAAACTACTGGGGGTTTAGGGTTTCCTCAAGTCTTCTCAAGCTATCGATGCTTCCAACGGCGATGACTTTTTGGCCGGCCCCGATGGTGGTGTCGGCAGAAGGGTTAAACAGCATGTCACCGTCTTTTTTGATAATGGATAAAATAATAAGATTGTAGTTCTGACGGATACCCGATTCCATCAGGGTGACGTTGGCTAGTTTCGAAGATTCTGACACGGGAATTTCCTCGATATGAATGTCCGTGCTCTCGTCTGCAAATGCAAATTCGAGAAAGCGGATGACATTCGGACGCAATATGGCATGGGCCATTCGTCTGGCGCCGATATCAAACGGGGAGACGACCACATCCGCCCCCGCGGTGTTCAAGGGCCTTTTGGAGGCGTTTTGGCTGGCCCGGGCCACTACGTGAATTTGGGGATTCAACCCTTTGGCCAGCAGAACCAGAAAGACGTTGTCGGCATCCGAACCCAGAGCGGTGATTAGATTTGACGCACGCTTGATCCCGGCTTTAAGCAGGTTATCCTCATTCGTCGCTTCGCCGGCGATATACAGGACATGGTCGGTATTCATGACCGGGATGCGACCTTCATTTTTATCAATGACGACAAAATCGAGGCCCTTCTGAATAAGGTAGCGGCAAAACGCCCGCCCCATCCGGCCGTAACCGCAGACGATATAATGTTTGTTTAAATGGCTAATTTGCTTGTCCAATTTATGCCTCCCCAGTATGAGCCTGATACGCCCCTCCACCAGGAATTGTACGACGTTGCCGATCACGTAGAGAAAAAAACCAACCCCCAGGACGATCAGAAACAGGGTAAAGATTCGTCCGCCTTGACTGACGGGATTGACTTCCCCGTAGCCGATGGTCGACAGGGTAATCACCGTCATGTACAGCGAATCCAGTACCGTCCAATGTTCGATCACCATATATCCGGCCGTTCCAAGGCCAACCAGGAACACGGCCAGCAAAACGACGATGATGAGGTTGGTTGTGCGGTCCAAAACACCTTCCGAGGTTAACGTAGAGGTTGTATTTTACGAATTAACGCGTTGAAGTATATTTGCCGGGGATTTTTTTACTTTTTAAAACTCTGGTAGACATCTTTTAACTTTTTCAACAATCCGGAACCGATCCATTCATCGGCTTTTTGCATAACGGATTGAATCGTAGTCAACACATCCTGATCGCCGGGCCACAATTCCTTGACCACCGCTTGGCCGGTCTGGTCGGGCTGGTTGACGTAAAGATTGAGCACATAACAGGCTAACACCAAATCGTCCAAATACCCGACGGGTCCGAGCAGCGCCTCCGGCAAAAAATCGATCGGACTGAAAAAATAGGCAATAACCCCGGCAAATTTGGCTTTATCCATCGCCGCAATGCGCTCATCCAGCGTCAGCCTGACCAGAAGGTAAAAAAAGTCCGGGACTAAAAGAATGTAATTGGCGTACTGCGGCTTTTTGTCCGCATTGTTTTCAAACCACTTGCTGACTTTATCCCGCAGCTGAAGATAATAATCTTTTTGTTTCTGTTCGCTTTCCACCGGCAGTTGGGGTTGGCTCATCAGATGATTCCTTTCTTCATAGATTGATGAATTGACTCACTTTATTATATGTCGAAGCATAGAAAATTTACCCCGGTATGTCAATTGCAATAACTCTCTCGCTGTTGTATCCCAATTGCCTATAATGAATGGAAGATAATATCGTTTGATACTATCACCCAATTAGGGGGGGGGAAATAGATACAAAAGGAGGCCCAAAAAATACGCCCAAACCAATCCACGGTAGTCCTATCCACAGATAACATTGATCAAGGCCTGGCGTTTTTCGGTTTCAATCACCTTCAGAGCACGCGTTAGCGCTGCAGGAAGATCTTGGGGTCTTGCAACCTTTTCACCATATCCGCCGGCGGCCTGGCAGATCTTTTCGAAATCCACCGAAGGTCTCAAATCGCACAGCGGCATCGACCCGGCTTTGGCTGCCCATCCGTCCGGTGCAAAAGACAGGGTCGAGCGCTGGGAAGCATTCCAGCGGCTGTTGTTGAAAACGACAAACAAGACGGGCAGGTGATGGGCGCGTGCAACCCAATGGGCCGATACCGGCACACCGAACATGTAGGCGCCATCCCCCACACAGCAGATGATGTTGCGATCGGGATTTGCCAGTTTGGCGCCAAGGGCGGCGCCCAACCCCCAGCCGAGCGAAGCCGAGGGCGAATGCCGGAAGTAGGTGCCGGGAGTATTGAAGCAGGCTTGGGTTGGATCGAGAACATATTCATTGATCACGATACTGCGGTCATCCAATATGTTGCCGATACAGTGGGAAGCCCAGGTCATGTCAATCGGACGGTCCTTGCGAACCGCCTCGGCGTTGGTTTGCCACGTCTGGCGCTGTTTTTGGAATCGCTCACGCCAATCATCCAGCCGGGTCCGGACAGCAGCCCGATTCAGCTTGGTTGCTGATAGGGCCTGCTTCAAAGCTTGCAGTGAAAGACGCGGGTCGCCGGACAGGGAAACGTCGGAACCGAATCCACGATACGGATAATCCGTAAAAAGCGCATCAGTGGCAACTTGAATGATCCTGGTATCCGGACCGGGTTCCGACAGCGATGGAAACCAGGGAACATCCGATTCAATCGCCAGGATCACATCGGCTTCTTTTATAAAGGGCGCCGGATCAAAGCCGGCATGCAGGGGGTGGCTTTGGGGAAAGTTAAAATGCGTATGCCATTGCTCCACAACCGGCATCGCCAGCAGTTCGGCCAGCTCGACCAGAATATGAAGACCTTCAGGATTTCGTCCCAGCGACTGCACAATGGCAATCGGCTTTTTGGCGGCGGTCAGGATATCAGCGGCCTGGCCGACCGACTCGGGGGCCGGTGCCGTAGGGGATGCCGCCTTGACTCGCGCAGGATCTGAATACTCGAAATTTTCGATCGTTGCGGCCAATACTTCCCGGGGCAGGGAAAGGTAAACCGGCCCGCAGGGCTGGCTTTGGGTGATGGACAGCGACCGGTCGACAATCGTTTCAATCTGAGAACCGAAGCGCAGTTCATAGTCCCACTTGACAAATTCCCGCACCATGGCACCCTGGTCGAATGACTCCTGAGCCCAATGGATACCCAGGTCTCTTGCCCCGAGATGGCCTTTTTCAGTCAGCGGCGTGCGCCCTGCCAGAAAAAGCAGCGGGACCCGAGTGCGGGCCGCGTTGATAATTCCGCCAAGCGCATTGGCCGTTCCGACAATCACATGCACCATGACCGCCTGGGGCCGGCCGGTCAGCATTGTGTAGCCATGGGCCATGGCCACCGCCGGGATTTCGTGCGGAACGGTCATGGCAACCGGCCGGTCCTTGCCCTGGGCCTGACGTTTGGCAAATGCTTCGACGATCGGCGCGAAATCGGTGCCGCTGTTGCCAAAAAAATAGTCAACCCCGCGCGAGGCCAGCAACTCTAAAAACGCCTCGGCCACGGAAATCTGATTAGCTGTTTTAACCATTGGCAACTCCTAATCGAATTGATGCAAATGCACTCAACTCAACGTTGTTGGTTAATGGTTATCCGTTATTGGTTATTGGACGCATGTAATCGCGTCTATCAGTTCGATCAATATAAAATTTGACGGTTTGCCTTTATAACCAATAACTCCCAATTGATTTTTCATCCATTGGGATCCCGCCTACTGCCAAACCGGGTCCCGCTTCTCCAGATAGGCCCGTTTACCCTCCTCCGCGTCCAGACTGTATTGGGTCCGCTCCTGCAGCCTGAAGTACTTATCCAGGAACGCATCGTAGTCCAAGTCAAAAGCGCTATTGGTAAGCAGCTTGCTCATGCGGGATCCCAGCGAACAAGATTTTAAGTAATTCGCGGCGATTTGATCGAGATGACTAAAAAAATCTTCAGCAGGCGCCAAATGATCCACCAGGCCGATGGTTAAGGCTTTTTCGCCGGATATATTCTCACCTCCCAGGATTAACCTCTTGGCACGACCCCAGCCGACGTAGCGGGGCAGGCGCCACGTGCCAAGGCCCGGCACCAATGATTCGCGGATGGCCGGCAATCCGATCTGGCAATCGGCGGTGCTGACGCGGATGTCGCAGGCCATGGCAAGCTGAAGCGCCCCGCCGAGACAGTAGCCATGCATACCGACAATGACCACTTTTTCCATTGTTTCTAAGATGCGCAGCGCCTTTTCAAAACGCTCATGATAACTCATATCGATGCTATCGGCCGCAAGTTCTTTTAGATCAATACCCGTGCAAAAAGCCCGTCCCTGCCCTCTGATGACCACGACCCGGATATCCGGATCTTCCCTTAGGGCCATGACCAACCGGTTGAGCTGCTCAGTCCCTTCGTTGTTTAAGGAATTTAAGTGAGACTCCCGTGTGAACGTCACCCATGCCGATTTACCGTCTTTTTCCAGGCGCATGTTGCTTAGTTCAAGCAAGGTTTCCATGTCATCTCCTTTATTACTTGAATTTTGCACAATTTGGCGGCAAACCCAATCCTGACAGCCAACGGTTATTTAAAGCCGCAGGTGATTGCCTCGTGCTGATTAATTATTCGGGTACTGCCTTACCCGCCAGCTTCAAACCCAAAGCTCCCGCGTAGCGGTTGAGCGCCGTTCGCACCGCTTCACGGGCTGCAGCGTTGGCGGTGTCCTTCCGGTTGGCTTCTTCGAACAGAACGGCAAGGACGTTGAGTTGTTTGGTTTTCCAAGCGGCTTTGAGATCGACTCGCGCCACGAGCCGGTCACCGGCAAGCACCGGAAGACAGTAGTAGCCGTATTTACGCTGGGCTGCGGGTTTGAAAATCTCCAGCACCTGATCAAAGCCAAACAGTTGCCGAACCCGCCGGCGATCCCAGAGCACCGGATCAAAGGGCGACAGCAAAACGCCTTTGTCCGCGCGTGGACGCACACGCTTGAGGCGTGCCGCCAACTCAAGATCGCTGGGCTGAATCCAGCCGGGATGTTTCTTTTGGTCCTCACCGATAAGGGCACAGGCAAGAATTTCGTCCTTTTCAACCAGGCGGTTTAAGGCGACCGCAATGTTCTGCTGTTGATTGG
>Ga0209536_100009999_pt1 | contig 14037 bp, 14 predicted proteins | sample DeeMarSeWOR28_12_FD_187461 | JGI IMG/M metagenome (GOLD analysis project Ga0209536, IMG submission 187461) | Marine sediment microbial communities from White Oak River estuary, North Carolina - WOR-2-8_12 (SPAdes) (version 2) | ecosystem: Environmental > Aquatic > Marine > Intertidal zone >...
CAGATGCAATCGGAGTTGTTGTTTGTGTGACTCCCTAATGTAAGTTGGGGCCGGCCCACCTCACCAATAGGTCAATCTCTACACTTTGTTGAGGGTGATTCTCTTAAGGTCCTCCTTCAGCTAAGCGGTAGATTCAAAAACCCAGCCACTAAAATGCGCTTTTCAGCATAACATAGAAAAGCTGCAATTGTCATGTGTCGAATGTCATATCTTTGGCACCCCCCAACTACATGGACGCCGCCGAGGTCAAACTGGAGCCACTATTTATGTGTTGGCAAACCCGGTAAAGGGAAGTGGAAGTTCCTGGAAGGGCTTCTGCGAGGCCGCCTGCGACGACGTCTTCCAGCTCAACAGCCACGAGCTAGCGCAACAGAGGCTCCGCTGCTGCGTACCGGCCGATATTCATTTTTATGTCAATATACCGATCTTGTAACCTGTGGCCCCACCTTATTCTTGCCGATCTGCTATGTTGACGATTAGAGCCACCCTACTCTTAATATCACCACTGGACCGGACACTACTTGCTATGCCCAGAAACGTGATAATCTGTTTTTGAAGAGTTCTTTTTCCAGCCATGTCGGTAACTCCCACAATTAATTTTAATTTAACCCATCTAAATCTATCTGCCGGCCGTCATATTCGACCTCGATGATCTCCAGCACCATGGCGACCAGCACAGCAACCAATACTTGGGGCGCGGCGATGACAATGACCACCGCCCACAGCAAAGGTACCCTGACAAGGGTCTTTCCTTTTCGGTTCTTGAGCGTCACAAAATGCCGCTTTCCTGCTTCTAATAGTTCACTAAAACTTGACATGTCATCCTCCTAACACCCTCGGTAATAAGAGTTTAAAACAAGCAGTTCTCGAACACATCCAACAGGTGGACGAACTTTCTATTAGCCAAATGGTTAATATCTCAGTCTAATATTCAATGTGGTGACAGCAGGCGGTTGGAGGTTAACCTCCAAAACTGACTCGCCTACACTTTTTGTGAAAACATACGAATCACAGTAACCGGCGGCTAAGCGGATAATCGTTAGGTTACTTTTCGCCTATTGTGAAGTCCCATCATTCTTATTACCATCGCGTGTTACAGCAGTACCTTGACGGTTTACCGAGAGGTGCAATATGCAAATGGATCAGATCGAGACTACTCAAGAGCGGTTAACAAATTACCGCAATGCAATCAAGGAAGCAACTGCGGAATTACATGAGGCAGAAGCAGAATTAGAGAAAGAACAAGCAGAATTAATCGCCTTTGAGCAAGTTGTTGATACGCACCTAAAGCCATTAATGGATCATCTCAACTTACTGGAAGAAGAGATAGAGGCATATACTATCGAAATGCTTCGTCGTCAAGCTCGGAGCGTTTACGACGACGGATATCCAACCATCGAGGAACAGTTACGTCAGAAAAACGAAAATTTATCCGATCCTGTTCCATCATCACAACCCATATCCTCACAATTAATGGAAAAGAAAGAGCTCAAGCAAATTTATCGCCTCTTGGCTCGGCGATATCATCCCGATTTGGCATCTGACGACGATGAAAAAGCCAGACGGAACGAAAAGATGGCCGCAATCAACGACGCTTATGCTACCGGCAGCGTTGTGGAGATGGTTACTCTGAGCAAGGCTCCCAGCGGCAATTCGGCCCGGATGCACGAACACGAGACAACTCAAGAGATTCTTCTACGCGCTTTGGAGAAAGAACTATATCAAATCAGGCAGCGGATTCAGGAAGTGGAAATTGAGAAGAGAAACCTTCACAATCACCCAATGGTTCAACTAAGTCTTCAAACTAAGTTTGCCCGGCGTGAAGGACGCAACTTGTTGCGCGAAATGGCAGCTGAGCTTGAGCTTGACCTTGAGCTTAAAATGAATGACCTAAATCGGCTTAAGGCCCAAATCGAGAACCCCAGATCACAACCTTTGACAACTTCAACAAAGAAGCCCCTGTCATCTTTGACCAGAAGACTCTTGGGCAATCCTCTTGACGCCCCGCTCAATCCTCGGCTTAGGGGATCTTATTAACCTGATGCTGCTACTTCCTATTTTTCAAATGAGCCCTTAAGGACCTGGGCTAAACAGCATGCTCCCTTATGGCGCGAATGATAGTGGGCCAGATCGGCCGGGGGAATTCGTGGCCCAGGCCATCAATAATGAGCAACTTCGCTTCAGGGATAACCTGGGCAGCGTTCCATGCATGGGCCACGGGTAGCAAGGGGTCGGCCGCTCCGTGGGTGATCAATGTGGGGATAGCCAGGGAATGTGCCCCCTGCAACTGATGCCGACTGGTCAAGATGGCGGCAAGCTGGCGCGCCGTACCAGCCGGATTGGGGCACCTTTCGTACAGTTGCCAGGCAAGTTGGCGTGCGTCGGCTTCGTCGAGAGGAAAGCGGGGGCCGCTCAGGAGGCGCTTGACTCGCAGGAAGTGGGCCAGATAGTCTTCCCAGCATCTTGGTGCGCTCCAGAAAAGAGGCCATGTTTTAGGCCTGGGTAACGGCCGGCGACGAGGATCGATAGTTGACATGCCCAGGATCAGGCTGCGTACCCTGTTAGGGTGGTGGATGGCCAGCGCCAGAGCAATCATGCCACCCAATGAGCCACCGACCACATGAGATGTTTCTATGCCCAAGGTATCCAAAACCCCTAAGGCGTCGGCGGCCATATCCAGCAGTGTATAGGAAGCCCGGATGGATGTACCCAAGACATAGGCCGAGCTAATAGCAAAAAGCCCAGGGGTCTCAATACCATCCAACCGGGTTGACAGTCCAGCGTCCCGATTATCGAAGCGAACGACCCAGTAGCCTTGCTCCGCCAGTTCGCTGCAGAATTCGTCCCGCCAATCAATCATCTGGTTAGCCAGCCCAGCGATCAATAAAAGGGGAGGATAGGCCGGATCGCCGAAGGTGTCGTAGACGATCTCCACACCATCTAGAGACACTCGAGCAGGAGATGATTTGGCGGTACCGATCATTCTACGGTAAGAAACGGTATAATAAATATCTAATGGAAAGCAGAAGCCTGTAAAGTGGGCTCCCAACTACCCACTTTTCGTTCGCGCAGCACTATCCTAGAGCTCCCCAAGCCAATGCCAGCCGCCAAGGGGATGCAGGACGACGACCGCACCATCCGGAAGGCTTAGGTAACAGGTTTGCCAGGAACGGCCGCCGGATGGAACTGCGTCATCACACTGGTATAGGGCCTCATAGCTGAATTCCGGTGCCAAGGCCCACCCTAGTGACTCGACGTAACCGGGCGAATTACGTACATCGCCACGCCAGACCAGCCCAAAACCACTTTCCGGCGCGTAAAGTCCATCCGGTGGATTCACCGCACCCGAAGTGTCCCGGATGACGTCTAAAGGGTCTAGAATGACGGTAACCTTTTTTCTAACATCTGCTTCATAGAGGGGTCTATCGTTAAAAATAAGGTAACGGCCGAGTTGCTCGATCCAAATCATGCGGCCAAATTGAAAATATTGGGCGGCCGCGCTTGATCTGGTAGGTTTTAGCGGACAGATGCCTGCCTGTGGTTCGCTAGGGAAAAACCAGGTTCGTTCGCACTTTAAGGCAACGGATACCTGGCTGGTCTGAGCGGCCGAACCGTCGTTAGCCTCAAGGGTGAGCAAGAAGTCAATGTATTGCAGTGCGCCTGCAACCGTTGGGATGGTGAAGGAGGCCATCCCCGCTCCTGGGGCTTCCCAACAATCCTCTTCACCGAAAAATACATATCGGGCAGTGGGGCAGATGGTGACCCGGTCGCCGGTGGTTCCCCAGGAAAGGGCGACTGATTCGCCGGGTTCGGCCTCGGTCGGCATCACACTGAAAGTTTGTATCTGGGCTTTCGTCTGTGTGCTGGTTGGTCGAGGCACATTTGTCAGGGCAGCAGTGGGCTTCTCGGTTGGCGCGGGTAAACTTGTAGGTGATGGGCTTGGCCTTTCGGTCGGTAATGGGCTGCTTGTCGGAGATGGGCTCGGCTTTCTTATTGTCGCCGTTGAGGAAGCGCCGGCCGAACTTCTTGGGCCAGTTACCTGCGCCGTGGTTTTCGGCGTAGCCACCGGTGTGGGCGAAGATTTGGACTCAGTTGAATTGGCCTCTGGCTGGATACGACTAACGGGAGATGCCACCGGGGTTGATTCAGTGCGATCGCAACCAGTAAAAAATAGGGCGAGGACCACAATTATAAAGCAAAAAAATCGCATCATCGTTAGAGATCGTATGCCAGATTTTAACTATCGCTCGACTTTCCAGTTGTCTTAAACCCTTTTTACTGATCATTGCCAAGCATATCATAGGGTATTTGCCCTGTCATACGTCAGAAAGTCGCTTGCAAGCTCTTATTCCTTGATGCGTTCGTCAAGGGTCGCGCCGATCGCCAGGCCGATAGCTAAACCGGCCCATGCACCAAATATCATTCCCAGACCAAAATCGTCAAATACCAAGCCCAATCCCGCACCGAGAGCAGTACCAACTGCAAATCCCAGGGACAGACCGGACCCAACATGGCTAGTCCGATTGTTCTTGTCTATTTGGTTATTCGGTCGCCATTGCGTTTTGTTCATCTAGTGCTCCTTGCCAGTAAACCTGTCTGTTATCCGAGAGCCTCTAACGTCCGGTTACTTGAGTGAAATTTAGTATAGCTTCTTCCAAAGCAAGAAGTCATCGGACGAATGGCGGATTTGGCATCAGCCACCTGGATGAAATTTGATGTCGTGCGGAATGCCTGGCCCGGTTTCTCATCTCGACCTACAAATGTTGGCTCTTCCTTGCCATCGGCCGGGTCTAGATCGCCACAGTATCATCGCTATGTCCGGCCAGATTGCTGCTAAAATAAAGGGTAGTATCTTGAATCACATCTGAGTCTTCTACTTTGCATAAATAAGCTATTATGCTTATATTGATTGCCATCTTCCTGGCTCAACTCGTCATTTATGGTTTGTTGATCTGGGCTTTGGCTCGATTGTTGGGAAGTTACCGGCCACTTTCACGTATTGCCATCCTTTTGGCCTGTCTGGTCGTCGGCTTAAATAGTGGTTTGCTGACGGCCTGGCTTTGGCCTCGCCTGGACTCAATTGTTTACCCTAATATGCCCGCCTTTATCTTGGGCGAACAAATCTATAGTTGGGCAACACAGTCCGTCCCACCTGGCACGCCCTCCCCTCATTTTGCGATTATTTGGCCTTTGCGGATCCCACAGGTTTTCATTTTTACATCATTGTTGTTGTTAGGTGTTACAGGCATAGGTCTTCAAGTAGCCTACAATCGCCGACATCATGACCCAAGCGCCAGAGTCCAAGAGGAAATTGAATCTGCTCCCCGGTGAAACCATCTAATGGTTATTGGACGATAAGACCACAAGCTTAGGACATCATGCTCTAAAACGCGTACCTCCTTTCCAAAAAAAACGTAACCACGTAGCAGAAACCTCAACTGATTAAACCAGCGTTCTCACCCGCTATACGTAGTTGTTCAAATCGCCACCTCAGGTCAGGACTTGTCGTCTGACTAGGCTTGTTTCCTAACCATCGAAACTGCCAGTGAAGTTGAGCAATGGTCAGCGTATGACTGAAATCGGATGGTGTTACTCCCTGCCAACGTGCATAGCAGTATTCATCTATCGTCGCGCGGACAAGTTGTTCACCCTCCCAACGTTCTATCAGACTGGCGAGATCGATCTCGCCTCGGGCCATGGCGGTCGTTTGCCAGTCGACAGGATTAATCCGCGCGTCATCGACGAGAATGTTCTCAGGATAATACTCTCCATGAATGATTGTATGCGGACCGGAGACCAGAAGGGGTATGACATCCTCGTAAGCTGTACAGATTTCAGTTAGCCAAGGATATTGATTCTTGACCGGTCCGGCAAACTCAAGTGTACGAAGTGCCCAGCTAAGGTAGTAATCTGCCGTGTGTGTGCGTAATCTCGAAATAACCCCTGAGGTCAGGCGGTCTTGGGCGGCTGCGTGGAATTTCCCAAGCCACCTCGCACTCCAAACTATGGCTTTTATAGCACTTGGAGATCTATTCAGACGGTAAGCCCCACCAAGGAAGGCTAGAACAAGCCAGATGTATTTGCTGACATGATCGGTGAAGGTGCCATAGAATTTAACTGTGGTCAACGGAAGCGGCTGGAGCACGTCCCGATATACAGCGACCTCAAATTCGACGCTTCCCCTGAATTCGTCCCATTCGCCCTCTCCAAGGCGACCATATTTAATAAATAGATCCAATTCTTGCCCATCACCAAGCTGGCAAGTCACGATCTCGCTGTTGGAAGAACTTGTGTAGATATTTTTACGTCGCTCGAGGATCACTAACCCATCCACAGAGCGCACATCAAGAACTTTGGCAAGACCATTTAGCAGCGTTTCCCGGTCAGGCAGTCTATTATTGGTAGACAATAATACCTCCTAGGCTGTTCCCAATGTCTCGATTAGTCTGGCGAGTCGCTCTTCATAAGTACGCATGTGCCTCATGGGACGACTCAGCCATCGCCATTCCAATGAGAAAGACTCCCAGTGAACAGCCGCGATGTAGCGCAGAATCTGGCCGTTCGGTACCAAACTTTGAATAGTATTAAAATCGAGCGTCGGCCATTGCTCTTTCACAACCAACCAATAGAACTCGGTGTCACGATCAGTCAACGACCAAAGATCAACACCCGGATATCCCCACCCAGCCAACTCCCAGTCATATGCTACCAGATGAAGCTGGCTTTCACCCTGGCGAATGCAAACGTTTTTACTGACAAGGTCCCCATGGACCAGCGTCGAGGGCATCATTAGTGTGTCCGCCTCAATAAGTGACCAGTGAGACTCTAACAAGTCAAGGTGAATCAGAATTTTTTGCAATGTGCCCCGATCTTCATCACTTAATGCTTCATTGCTCATATTATTCTTGATTTTTCGGCGCGCCTGTTGTAAGTGATCAAGGTAGAGGGCCGCATTCTGGGCGGGTAGCTGCCGGGCTTCAGCAATATGTTGAGTCCGGGTTTGTAAAGCCGCGAGCCATTCAGCGACTAGTACGCGGTGACTCCTGATATCTCGTGAAAAGTGAGGGCCATCCACGCTCTCCATGAAGAGCCAGCTATAGGATCCTTCGGATTCCTCTAGGAACCCGAATAAATTAGGCCCAGTGATTTTGGCGCCCGGTAAAATATCCTGATAAATCAAGCGTTCAATACGGCCGGACCACGACTGGCATCGCTTAGCGATCACATTGGTGCCATCGGGTCCAATCCCATCTAGTCGGTAGACGGCCGATTTTTTGTTTTTGTCCGGCCTGCCCTTGAGAGGCGTGATTTGTTGCGGAACCGCTCCGGATGGTCGAATAGTCAACCAGGCTTGTACAGCTGGGTGTTCCATCAGGTTATCCCGGTCGTTTCTGGGCACAGCTTTTGAAGACCTAGGTTCTGATTGCATCGCCGGCATCTCCTTTAGTTTCTGGTCGATCGCCTGATGTACGTCATTACGTAAAACCGTTCGCCCTCGATCGTCAACTTCCAGGAGCAAATCACAATCTTTTACAGTGCTCAGGCGATGAGCAATCATAAAGGTCGTACGGCCGACCATCAGTCGTTCCATCGCCTCCATGATATCAGCCTCCGTTTGCATATCGACGGAGCTGGTTGGCTCATCCAGGATGAGAATCGGCGCATCTTTGAGAAACGCCCTGGCTAGGGCAATCCGCTGGCGTTCGCCACCGGATAGACGCATTCCCCTTTCGCCGACGACCGTGTCATACTCGTCGGGCAGCGCCATGATAAAATCGTGGGCATTGGCGGCGGTGGCGGCAGCCTTAATGGTCTCATCGTCGGCATCGGGGCGAGCGTAGGCAATATTTTCACGGACGCTTGTCGCGAAGAGAATCGTTTCCTGGAGCACAACAGAAAACTGGTTGCGGAGATCGGTAACACGATAATCGCGAAGATCTACACCGTCCAGCAATATACGGCCGCCGGTCGGGTCGTAAAAACGAGCCAGCAGGCTCATCATTGTCGTCTTTCCGGCCCCCGTCTGTCCTACGATACCGACTCGAGTTCCTGCTTGAATCTCGAAAGACACCTGATTCAGGACAGGCTGCTCCGTCTCGTAAGCAAAGGAAACATCATCAAAGGTGATCGCGCCCCTGGCTTGGTAAAGTGGTTGGGCATCAGGTCGCTCGACCACGTCCGGCGCCTGATCTAGTAGCGTGAAGGCACGTTCGGCGCTGGCGAGTTGCGACTGCAAACTAGTCACTTTTCTACTAACGGTTTGCAATGGCGAGTAAAGCTCGGTGAGATAGCCCATTATCAGCAGCAGTCCACCTAGCGTCAGCAGACCGCTCTCTACTTGCAGGGCCCCGATGAAAAGCACCAGTGCTGTGCCAACAGCGATGGTCAATCCGAGCAACAGGTTCAGAATTCCTTCATCGATTGCCAGTCGTATTCGTGCTTGCATTGTTCCCGTAGCGTGGTCTTTAAAACGATTCTCCTCTCGTTTTTCTTGGCCAAAAGCTTTTACTACCCGCAAGGCAGACAAGGCTTCCTGTACGATAGAAAATGAGCCGCTCTCAAGGCGTTTCACCTGGCGATATTGGTGTCGCAGACGAATTCGATATTGTCTGGCCAATAAAAATAAAATGGGCGAGATACCCAGGGCCACAAGTGTGAGCGGACGGCTGAGACGGCCGATAACGTAGAGCATAGAAAAAAACGTTAGAGAAGACGTAATAAAAGGGATAAATCCATCAATAGCCAGGTATTGAATTGCCGGGGCGTCATAAAAAATACGGTAAGCAGTATCAGACGTGCCCTCAGAATCATGGTAGGCAAGGGAGAGTCGCTGCGCATGGCTAAACAGCCGGCTGCGAAAATGCAACACAATCCTCTCGGCAGTACGAATGCTGAGAAGCTGGTAGCTCATACTCCGTAGATGGCTTAACAGGGCGATCAGTATCACAAGTACTACGGCGAAGATGAGTAACCCAATTGCAGATTCGGCGATTCCGGGTAACAATTCCGTGAACCAGTCGGGCAAAGGCTCTGACCCAAGGACATTATCGACGACAATCTTTAGCGGAATGGGCACCAGTAAGGCCAGGGGTATACTGAGCAGGCTCAATATGAGTAAGCCTAAAACGTTTGGCCAGTAAGGCTGTGCCTGTCTTAGCAATCGCCGGTATATGTGAGAGGCGGTATAGGTTTTTTCCGTCATGAATCGGTTTCTGTCTTGGAAGATTGTGCCTGGGCTTTTTTAATCTCTTCAATTTGTTCTTGCGCTATATCTTGACACACTTCAAAGACTGCGGCCGTGGTCTGAGCGCCCTCTACGAGGATGCGGGCACCGATCAACAATAGCATAAAAGTCAGGAAAACAGTAACCCACCAGAGGCTTCCCAGACCCACGCCCACGGCCAACAAGATAAGAGAGAGCAATAGTATTCCCATCGTCTTGGGAATAGTGGGCCAGATACGACATCGAATCAACTGATGACCCCCACCATGTTCCTCTATTGTCGTCAATAGACGAATATAGCTCAGTTGCCCAGTGTGCACTTCCAGGTCCCAGCGATCGTAATAACTATTTCGCTTGACCACTGCATGCTGCTCTCGCAGCCTACTCTCGATCATGTGTAGCCAATCGATATTGCTGCGCCAAAGCTCGCTCCAGATTGTTGTGGTTCTTGACTTAGGAACCAGATAAGGCATCATAGCACGATGTTTCCATTCGCAGTCGCGTCGCCTGAATAGCGTCAATCCGGCAGGCAGCCGTCCAGCCTGCCGGGCTATTGGCTGCAGCAGGAAAAGGGGCGTCAGTAACAATCCCCGCTGGATCTTCTCACCTCGCGTGGCCCCCTCCGCAACATATTTTGACTTTGCGGAATTAACAACGGCCTGGATCAAGACCAATGCTGCTGCTAGCAAGAATAGAGGTGCGGCAATGAGCAACGGCCGCCAAAAGAGACCGAGGATCGACAGCAAACCAAGCACAGTTACGATTAAATACCATTCTGGCATCAGCACGATGGCCAGCAGGCCGGTATGCGCTGGCTGATAGATGGATTGGAAGGGAGCAGTACCCCATGTCCCCTGGTAAACTCTTCTTCTTCGCCAGGGAAGCCACTCTTTTACACCGTTCCCATAGACACGGCCGTTCCAGGTAATATGGCCAGCAGCATTGTATTTTTCGGGCCATTTTTGTTCTAGTAATGCCTCTGCTTTGCCGTAACCGGCTTGTTGCTTCCAATAGTTCCGAATCGAATCACGCCGATGGTGCCAGACGACCGCCGCCGGATTGAAACCTAACTCCCACTCTCGCTCCTGGAGCCGCCAACAAACATCCACATCGTCACCGGCAGTGCGGAACTGCGGATCAAAGCCACCAATCTCTTGCAAACACGTCTTGCGAAAAGCCATATTGACGCCGGGAATATGCTCGGCCAGTGAGTCGGTCAACAAAACATGAACCGGGCCTCCGGGGCCGGCGCCAACGCACTTTGACAGCAGGCTATCATCGTCGGGTGTTAAATTTGGCCCGCCTACACCTACGAAGGACGTGCTTTTAAAAGTAGCGGCTAAATAGGTGAGCCAGTGCGGATCAGGAAAAGCATCGTCGTCGATAAAGGCGATTATTTCGCCGGTAGCGGCTTCTATACCCACATTGCGCGCAGCACTCAGACCCTGATTATCGATGCGAATAACGCGAAAACCGGCTTCGACAGCGATATTACCCGTGCCATCGTTTGAACCATCATCGACGATAATTACCTCAAAGTTCGGGTAATTCAGCAAGGCCAAACCATCGCAACACGCCTTAATGGTCCGTGCCCCATTGTAACTGCAAACCACGACAGAAATGCGTGGCCGCTCATTGCAGTCCGGAAATGGTATTTCGGCAAAAACATTACTAACGGCAGTCAAGGCAGGCTTTGCCTGTCGATCACGGCCGGTGAGGCCAAAGTTCCAATCAAGGATATCTTCACCACCCCGGTGCCACTCATCTGTCCAGGCAAAGATGAACGCGCCCGCACAACCCTGGGCGAAAGTCGTTCGCACCTGCCAATCGAGTGTTTCCGCCTGGGTTTCTTCCCCATTTCTCAAACTATCCAGACCAATTTCGGCCAGGATAAGGGGCTTGTCCTCGGCCACATTGTGCAGCCGGGCTATGTAAGCCTCCAGGCGATCTTGTTGTTCTAGATAGACGTTGAAACAGGCAAAATCTAGGAACGGAAGCTGCAGGTACTCGGTTGTGGGGTAGTTGACGTAGGTAACCAAACCATCAGGATCTTCATTCTTGGCCGCCTTATACAAACGCTTCAGAAAGCGTTCGATGGCGTGACGGCCGTGCCAACGGACAATGGGAGATGGGATTTCATTGCCTATGGCGTAACAAAGAACAGCAGGATGCCCGGCACAGGCCTGAACACCTTCTCGGATGCGCTCCTCGATGGCTCGAACGCGTACTTTATCGTCCAGGAACGTTATGTGCTGTTCCCAGGGTAGGCCGATCATAACCCGCAGTTCATGTTGCCAGGCAATGTCAAGCAACCAAATTGGCGGCACTGTATAGGTACGGACGGTGTTTACGCCGATCGACGCCATTTGGGCGAAATCGCGTTCGACCAATTCCGGGTAATGATATTCACAGCCATCCTCATCCGGTCGAAATGGGCCGTAAGTTGTGCCGCGTATGTAAAATTTCTCTTCCCCAACAAAGAGAAATTTACCATTAACCGTTGGTCGAAGATTCGAAACCATGAATTCTATGCTTAACTATTCGCCACCTGGGTTCATTTTTGAGGAGCTTACTGGTCACCGACCGCCAAGAAGGGTACCAAACAGTTAACCTCTGGGCTTATGAAGGTATAGCTCCGGTAAGAAACGGGCAACACAATATAATACTCGAGAAACGCTATTAAATATGGGTGACCCCATGAAAGGCTCTTGACCCAAAGTACATAGTACTCAAGTACTGCTATTATACAGAGTTATTAGAAGACAGTTTGATACTATTCGCGTGATCCGATCGTTTTGTACACTGTCCAAAGGAATGGAACGACGTCTCAGGTTCCAGCCGCGGGTGCTGTATGAGGTACCTAAAGAGGCTCGTCAAAGGGATGCCAGCAAGGAGGGCTAGCGGCTTTACGCTAAACAAGCTGGCGTGGAAGGAACGGTCTCCCAAGGAGTCCAAGCGTTTGGCTTCATGATTTCGCCAACAAAATCTGATAGTTATCCTCACTGGTCGCAACAGCGCCGACATGATTACTCAGCGATTTTAAAAACCTTATCCCCGTGACGTACCCGCTCTTCGACCAGCATCGCCACATCTTGCCCTGGACCTGCCTCTTCAACTGATTGATGCTCAATTTGTAGCGAGGTGATCTGCTGTCGAAAGTCGGTGGTGTGGCCGAGAATGTGCACCTCGTCACCAAGACGTATCGTTTCCGCCAGATCAAGCACTGCCACGCTTATGCGATTGTAGAAATGTGTCACTTCCCCAATGTAAACGCCTTTCATTTCATCACCCTCCAATAACCCATTCGTCCATCACTCCGGCTAAAGCAATTAGCTGGCCAGGTTTCGGTGACTGGCATTCGGTATTTGTCGTTCAAAGTGGAACCTGTTCAGGCCGTTTATTAACTTGGTTTTGCGACTTTCAAGAGCAACCAGCCTATGACCCCAACACTTAAAAGGCCGAAGATGGCCCCTATCACCGCCGGGCCAAATGGCATTTGATACCCAAATCCGAGACTGATTCCAGCCCCAGCTAACGAGCCAAACATGGCTCCCAGCATCATAAAAGGTAGTATCCAGGCAATTTCCGGAAAATCATTTCCATCCTGGCTGCTTTTTTCTTTTCTGTTCCCGCCTATTTTTTTACTCACAATACAAGCTCCCAAGCTCCTACAATCTCCGCTAACTCCCTACCCCCTCTTATAATATCATATCATGTGGTCGATACTGCTGTAAACTATGGAAAAAATGCGGCGGCCCTTGGAGATCTTCTCTCGCAAAAGACCACCGCACTGCTATCTTTAAAACGTAAAGATGTTTTGACCCCTATGTGGCATACAAGACTTTGTCCTCTCCTGTTCCATCAATAAAGAGTTCACTCGCCTTCGCCAACATCATCCAATATTCCTGATCGGCCATAAGCCTGACATTAGCAGCTTCAATTGCTGCCAGATTTTCATAATCATTGATCCAGTATATGGTGTTGAAGTCGCCAAAACCCTCCATAAAGACCTGAAGGGAAAGTTCTGGGTAATTGGCATTAAGATACTCAGCCACTTCTTTGGACCATTGTAACGCCTGTGGAAATTTATCGTTCTGTGCTCGTGCTTTCCGAATGAACCTAACCATGTCACCCTCTCCTATTGACTATACACTTTTTACTACAACATCAACCTTCATTTCCAATTTTATCAAAAACTCGTATCGGAAATTTATAATGAGACGTCACCTCCTTGAGACTTCTGAATAGACCAGCCCAATAACTCGCCAGAAGCCAATCAACTCCTATTCGGTAAGGATTTTAAAGTGATATGAACCAACCCAAATAGATTGGCCATCAGCCTTGTCGGCCGGTGGTTTTAGCTAATGCAACGAGTCATAAGGGCTCCTCAGTTATTAGGTCTGCAATGTGGACATCGACTGAACTGCTGCAATCCCTTCGAGGATACAGGCCGATGATGGTACTCCCTGTCATCAGCGCTTATACCTCGGGCTCCTATACAGGATAACATAGAGTAAGTCTTCCTGTCACGTATTTGATTCAACAAATTGGGGCTGACCAAACCCCACCAAACGATGACCTATTTTCACTCCCCGGCCGACTCTTCAAACAAGCCGCTGCCCAACCATTACCTATCAAGCACTAAAATAGGAGGTAAGTACTAGGACAAAAGGGACAATAGCCAGTGTACGCCGTTGTGTTAACTTCTTGGATTTTATATACTTTTATTGACTCGCCGCCGGGTCATTCTCAAATTGACCACGCCCGTGGACGCTTGAAGGAGGGTTGGGAGCATATCGGGTGATCAAAAACAT
>Ga0209536_100010000_pt1 | contig 14037 bp, 11 predicted proteins | sample DeeMarSeWOR28_12_FD_187461 | JGI IMG/M metagenome (GOLD analysis project Ga0209536, IMG submission 187461) | Marine sediment microbial communities from White Oak River estuary, North Carolina - WOR-2-8_12 (SPAdes) (version 2) | ecosystem: Environmental > Aquatic > Marine > Intertidal zone >...
GCGACCAATCGTACCGCAGTGGCGGATGCCATCCAGAAATTGGGAGTACCGGATAAAGGTTCAACCCGGCTCTGGTGGAATCCTGATAATTAAATGGTTTGTGAAAATTTAAAAAATGTCCTTAAAAAGGCAGGTGGAAACACCTGTCTTTTTTTATTATGAAAAAATTTATGAATTTTTAGGGGTAAATACTGTAATAATAAATTTTATTCTTATGGCGATAAGTCGGAATTAAAAGGGATTAAATATAATCCATCAAAAAACGCTAATTACGCAGGATAACCGGATGATGAAACATTTTTTATACGGATTGATTTTTTTGGGGATCAGTTTTTATATTTCCAGCTGTATGAAAAAAAAAGGTGAGCTTTTTACACCCCTTTCCCAAAACAGAACCGGTATAAAATTCAGGAATATCATTAAGGAAACAGAAGATTTCAACCATCTTGAATACAGTTATCTATATAACGGAGCAGGAGTAGCCATCGGCGATATCAATAATGATGGATTACCTGATATCTATTTTACCGGTAATCTGGCCTCCTCCAGGCTCTATCTGAATAAGGGAGATTTTAAGTTTGAAGATATTACCGAGACGGCAGGCGTTGGTGCCAAAGATACCTGGAACAATGGGGCGACGATGACCGACATCAATGGGGATGGATTCCTTGATATCTATGTATGCAGCTCAACAGACGGAAGACCACAATACCGAAAAAACCTGCTTTTCATCAACAACGGTGATCTGACATTTACGGAAAGAGCCGGGGAATATGGCATCGATGATCCGGCCTATTCCACCCATAGCGCTTTTTTTGACTACGATAAGGACGGGGATCTCGACCTGTTCTCGCTCAATCATTCAGTGGATCGATATGCCCTGTTTAATCAGCGATCAATTGGATATAAAGGTGAATACAGCCCCAATTACGGTCACAAACTCTTTCGAAATGACGGGAAGAAATTTACAGAGGTAACAAAAGAGGCCGGGATTATTTCAAACGTCATCAATTTTGGTCTTGGAATCGCCGTTTCGGATTTCAATAATGACTACTGGCCCGATATTTATATCTGTAATGATTACTATGAACAGGATTATCTTTTCATAAATCAGAAGGATGGTACTTTTTCAGAACAATTGAATGAATATTTCAGTCATGTATCATTTTCTTCCATGGGATGTGATGCGGCAGATATCAATAATGACGGATACATTGATCTGTTTACGCTCGACATGCTTCCGGAAGATAACTTCGAGCAGAAACTGGTAGAAGGCCCTCACAACTATGAAAAGTTCAAATTGCTTGAAACGTACGGTTTCTATTTTCAGACGACCCGGAATATGCTGCAATTGAACAATGATGGTAAGTATTTTACAGAAATCGGACAATATGCCGGAGTGTTCAGCACCAATTGGAGTTGGTCACCATTACTATGTGATTATGATAATGACGGATTGAAAGACCTCTTTATCACCAACGGATATGGGAAAAACAATACGCATATGGATGTAATTATGCTGCTGGTTGAAGACGCTGTAAAACAGCAAAAAGGCGAAAAAGGGATGAACGACATGGAGTTTGTCAATCAGGTACCACCCACCATATTAAAAAATTATATGTTTAAGAATAACGGGGACCTGACATTTTCAAATGTAGGAGTGGAATGGGGATTCAATAAGGAAACTCTTTCCAATGGAGCCGCCTATGCTGATCTCGATAACGATGGGGATATGGATCTTGTAATTAATAATATCAATGATTATGCATTTATCTATAGGAACAATTCTCAGAAAATTACTGAAAACCATTACCTTAAAATAAAATTAAAAGGAAGTGGACTCAATACAGGTGGAATAGGAGCAAGGATTGAAGTAACCTGTGCAGATCGAACTTACACACAGGAATTTATGCCGTCTCGGGGATACATGTCCTCAATGGATCATGCACTGATCTTTGGTTTAGGCCAGGCAATCCGGGTTGACACCCTCAAGGTGATCTGGCCGGATTTGCGTGTTCAGGAACTGACAAATATTGAGGTGGATCAGATGATCACGCTCTATAATGATCAAGCGGAGGAAGAAAAGTTAGAAAACCGGTCAGAATACAATCCTATTTTCAGGTCATGGACAGGCGATACCTCTTATTTTTTAATGCACCGGGAGAACGACAATAACGACTTTAAAAAGCAACCACTGCTACCGTGGTTACTTTCAACTCAGGGTCCCTATCTGGCAATTGGAGATGTAAATAAAGATGGGTTGGAAGATCTATTTATGGGGGGAGCAAAAGGCTATCCTGGAAAATTATATTTTCAGGACAGGAACCATACTTTTGAAGAACAGGAATTGTTTTGCTTTCAAAGGGATGCAAATTGCGAAGATCTTGATGTACTATTCCTTGATGTCGACCTGGATGATGATCTCGACCTTTATGTGGTAAGTGGAGGTAATGAATTTTCGATTTCTTCTCCCGAATATCAGGATCGCCTCTATCTCAACAATGGGAAAGGATTTTTTTCAAAAGCTGAAAATCACCTTCCTGAAATGTTGACCAGTGGATCTTGTGTTAAAATAGCGGATATGGACAGAGATGGCGATCCGGACCTTTTTATCGGGGGGAGACTGACCCCGGGCTTATATCCGATTTCCCCAAGAAGCTATATCCTTGAAAATGACGGTACTGGCCATTTCAGGGACGTAACTGAGTTAAAGAATGAAGCATTATCAAATCCGGGTATGGTAACCGACGCATGCTGGGTCGACTTCAATGGAGATGGATTATCGGACCTTATCCTGGTTGGCGAATGGATGCCGGTCAGGCTGTTCCAGAACACCGGATCCGAATTACTTGAGATCACGGATCAAAAATGGAAAGACGGTTCATATGGATGGTGGAACCGGATAGAATCCGGGGATTTTGACGAGGATGGAGATGTGGATTTTATACTTGGAAACTTCGGATTGAATTCTGAGATTAAAGCATCTGTTAAGGAGCCCGTAACCATCTATGTACAGGATTTTGACAACAATGGAGAATTGGATGCGGTTATGTGTCAATATATAAACGGAAAGAACTATCCGATCTACTCACGGGACGACCTTGCCACTCAAGTGGAGGAAATAAACAGTAAATATCCCGATTATAAATCTTATGCAGATCAAACCCTATCGGATATCTTTTCCAATGAAACGCTTAGGGAGGCCTTGGTACTGAAAGCAACCAATTTCAGCAGCAGTTACCTGGAAAATAAAGGCAACAATCAGTTTGAACTCTTTAAATTACCTTTACAAGCACAATTATCACCGGTATATGGCATTCAGACGGGAGATTTCAATGAGGATGGCTTTCTGGATGTAATACTTGCAGGAAATTTTTTTGGATTACGAATTAAATTTGGACGTTACGATGCCAACAAAGGATTACTCCTTACTGGGGACGGTCGGGGTCAGTTTAAAGAAGTTCCCGGCGTTGAGAGTGGCTTGGAAATCAATGGGGAAGTGCGCGACATGGCAGTGATTAAAATGTCTTCGGATAAGGAGATATTGATTTTTTCTCGAAATAATGAAAAGGCACTACTTTATGATATAAATAAATCAAATAATAAAAAATAATGTGGAAATACTACATAATTATAGTTGGAGTCCTTTTTCTGACAGGTTCTTGTGAAAAATCCGGTAAAAAAGATTTATCTCTCAGTGTAGAGGGATATAAAAAACTTGGAATGCCTGATCCTTCCCAGATCTGGAAACAGTCGGATTACCGGCAGGCATATATGGTATTATCCCAGTTAAAATCGTCTCAACCGCTCTCGCTTCCTCAAAAAGGCAGTAAAAAATCAGGGCAGTACTTTGATCGATTAGTCAGCTTAGAAAATTTATCCTTTCTCCAAGATGAATCTATTCCCCTACATGAAAGAGCGTACCGGATTCAATCCTATATTTTGATCGAAAACGACCTTGCCGATATTTACACGAATATTTATGGGGAGGATCAGTATTATGATAACGAATTAATTGAACTGTATTTGTTTGGTCTCATCATTACCCAGGAAATGCTTGATCTTTCCTATAAAATAAATGAATCGAATGATGCGCAAGACCGACAGATGCAATCCGGCTTTGGTTCGATCCAATATACTTACCTTACGATGTTGTCCTATATATTGGATAATCAGAAAAATTCTGCTGCCTATCGGATCGAAGATTTAGAACGACTGACTGACAGCATCTCCAGTTCCGTATTAAAAAACAAGGAATGGATGGAGGCTTCCGCCAGGGAAAGACTCAAAGATCAAATGAATCTGGTTATTGACAATGTGTCGTCGAAACACATTAAAAATAAATATTTGAAACTAATAGAGGTTTTGTAGAAATATTCCGGAATTGGATCGGTAAATATAAAGGAAGAAAAACGTGGTGAGAATTAAAGAAATATTATTCAGTGTATTTTTGGTGTTTTAGGTTCCTGATCGCATTTAATTTATTAGTTAGAAGTTTTTTTAAAAAGATGATTCTGATAGATCTTATCAAACAAATCCAACAGCCTTGGTTCGTCTTCCTTCCAGAAAATCTCATCAGGAATTCCATGTGAATAGAATTTTTTATTTTTCATTTCAAGGATCAAGGCATCATAATCGGGAGAATCGAAATCAACTTCAATGCCCGCATCATGCTGAAGACAGAAATCAGACCAGGGTGGATAGGGTTGTATCAAAACCGGTAATCGATTGCCCATGTATTCATAAATCCGGGTTGGGAAACAATTTATTGTGGCAGGATTAAGTTCATAATTAATGATCCCGAAATCCGAATTCCGGATCGCCTCAATAATCTGTTCATGAGGAATAAGCTGATCCCCGCCAGTGAGCCTTATAAACGGCAGATCGGCCAGGAGGACCCTTATCTTCTTCAAGGTGGTTTGATGTGCACAATATCCAATGATGGTCATTTCAATTTCCGGATATTGCCTGTGAAACTGATCAATAAAATGAATGGTCTGGAAAATGCCGTACACATCGGCAATCGTTCCTGAATAAAGAATCCTTATTTTATTATTCGATTTTGTCTTTTTTGCCGAACTTTTAAAATGATCTACGTATAAATTCCTGAGTAAAATACCTTTCTTCCGTATAAAGGGCATCTCATCCAGGTAACCTTTTTCCGCTACGAGATAATGATGAATAAATGGATGACAAATATATTCGTTAAGTCTTACCAACCAGGCTATCTTATTTTTAACAGGGAAGGGCAGGAGACTGTTGTGCATAATATTTCTGTAATAGTTCTCCTGAACATCATAAATGAATATTGTTCTAGTAATGCTTGAATAAAAAAGCGTAACTAACAGTAAATCAATTGAATTAACAATAATTACTTTAGGTTTAACTTTAAATAATAATCCAAGATACTTCAGGGGTTGTAAAAGCCGGGAAAATCCCGTCCGGTTAAACCGGAAAACAGGGAAAGTACGCACATTTGAATGAAAAATATTTTTTTTTATCGAAAACCCTATGATATTTATTTCATATTTATTTGTTTGGGCCAGTGAAAAGCCCAGCTTTTCAAACATCCGGGTGTCATCGACCGGCTTGAGAAGGGATGCTATAACAACTGAAATCCGGTTCAAAATCTAAATATTTAGTGTAATTTATAGAATATGGTGCATGATTTAAAAGAAATTATTGAGCAAGCATGGGAAAACAGGGATCTTCTGAAGGACAAAGATACCATCATTGCGATCAAATCCATCATTGATGAACTGGATACGGGCAGTATCCGGGTAGCGGAAAAAAATTCCGGAAACCAGTGGATAGTGAATGAATGGGTAAAAAAAGCGGTAATTCTCTATTTTCCTACCCAGAAGATGCAGCTAATCGAGGTGGGTCCGTTTCAGTTTCATGACAAGATCAAGTTAAAATCAGGATACGATCAATTGGGAGTCAGGGTGGTGCCTCATGCCATTGCCCGGTATGGATCCTTTGTAAGCAAGGATGTGGTGATGATGCCCTCCTATGTCAATATTGGCGCATATGTTGATTCCGGAACCATGATCGATACCTGGGCAACCGTAGGTAGTTGTGCACAAATTGGAAAAAATGTACACATAAGTGGCGGTGTTGGAATAGGAGGGGAGCTCGAACCTATTCAGGCGGCACCGGTTATCATTGAGGATAATGCATTTATAGGTTCCCGGTGTATCCTGGTAGAAGGGGTAAGGATAGGAAAAGAAGCCGTATTGGGTGCCAATGTAACACTGACCGCCAGCACCAAAATTATTGACGTCACCGGTGATGACCCCAGGGAATACAAAGGTTATGTTCCGGAACGTTCCGTTGTAATTCCAGGATCCTATACCAAAAAGTTTCCTGCCGGATCTTACCAGGTATCCTGTGCATTGATTATCGGGCAGCGCAAGGAAAGCACAGATAAAAAAACCTCCCTGAACAAAGCCCTGAGAGAAAATGAAGTGGCAGTTTGAATCACAATTTGGATTTTCAGCGTATTAATAAAAAGATATTTATTAGTTATAGGATGAAGATCGAAAAAATGACTCGTTTTATAGGCATATTGATTATTCTTCTTGGTAATCCTGTTATATTGAACGGGAATGGTGAAGACCGGCAACAGGAATTTATTTCGGATTATCCATTCGTCTTGGGGGAAAAGCTTTTTTATAAAATGAATTACAGCATTTTTACGGTTGGGAGGGCGGAAATACATATCAATCCAATCAAATATTATGTTTCCGATAAGGTTTGCTATAAAATAGATGTTTACGGAAGAACTGCAGGCGCCGGGGCCATCGTATCCCGGGTCAATGATCAATGGGGTGCTTTACTGGATGCATCCGACCTGCTGCCGGTCAGATCATGGAGGTACATTGAGGAAGGCAGATTCAGAAAAAAAGAATTCGTTGATTTCGATCATGATGAGGGCATCATTGACGTCCGGGTTGTCAATAATGAGACCGGTAAACTGAAAGATCCGGTGATCTATGAATTTGAAGATCCAAAAATGCTCGATCTTATTTCCGGATATGCATTTTTGAGGACCATTAATTTTGATCAATATTCTATAGGGGATACCATCAAGCTCAATGGATTTTTTGAGGATAAAATCTATAAGTTCAATATTCTCTATATGGGGATAGATAATGTCGATACCAAATTAGGAGAAATTGAAGCTTATAAATTGGTACCCGTGATGCCCGATAATAAACTTTTTGCAGGTGAAAATTCAATAACTGCCTGGTTTGCCACGGATGAAAGCAGGATTCCAATACGCGTAGAGGCGAATATGTTTATCGGAAGGGCAGGCTGTGAAATCACCGGTTATGAAGGGCTGAAGATGGATCCTAATTTTGTTGATTAACCGTTTTGTACTCTATTTTTGCAGTTAATCGTAAAATCTATCGTATCTTACCCGTTATTCTCCGGATTCATGTAAAGAGAATCCAGGCCATATTTCCTGGCTATCAAGCGGATTGATAATTTATTGGATTAATTCCGGCTGATGGGGAATTAATTGAATTTCTCAACAGCTAAATCATTTATTTGGAATAAATTTGGAACTTATTCCGGAAATCATGAAGATAAATCTGATAATGATATTGTTGGGTATTTTGTTCCTTTCTACCTCATGTAAAAGAGACCAATCGACCGTAGGCGATCAGTATTTTAATGAAAGGGAATTTGAGAAGGCGATAGAAGCGTATACTGAATATCTGAAGTTGAGACCAAAAAGCGTTAAGACGCTATATAACCGGGGCAGGGCGTTTGAGGAACTTAACGCTTACGATAAAGCGCTGGAGGATTTTCTTAAAGTCGTTGAACTTGACGAAGAAAATGATAATGCCTATCTGAGTATCGGCAGCTATTATTATCGACAGGAAAATTTCGACAAAGCCGGTTTGTATTTTGATAAAGCCCTGGATGTAAATGGAAGAAATGCGATGGCCCATTATTTGAAAGGGAGAGTAAGTCATATCAGGGGTTTATTTAATGATGCCGTTGAATCCTATTCCAAAGCCATCAATATCAATCATGATCTGGGCGAAGCTTATTTGTACCGGGGAGCTATTCGTATCCGATTGAAAAGAAAAAGCGGAGCCTGTGAAGATTTCAGAATTGCTAAAAATTTAAAGGTCCCTGGCTCTGATGAGGCTTTAAGACAATACTGCCGATAGATTGAAAGTTGGGGCAAACAACTATTGCCATGGATATAACTTTGATTATCAGCCGAATACTTTTAATCCCGTTGAATGGTATAATATAAATCCACCCATGGCCATCGTTGTGATCATTTCCCGCCAGATAAAATATCCTTTATGGTCTGATTCTTGATCAAGGTTTCTCTCCATTCTTTATCCGGATTTGAATCGGAAGTAATACCCGCACCCGCATAGAGATAGGCTTTCTGATGCATCAACTGGGCGCAGCGAAGATTCACGAACAAGGCGATGCGGTTTTCCATGTTGACCGGTCCGAGGTATCCGCTATAAAACTCCCGATCATATTTTTCATAGGTTTTCAGGAAAGCGGCCGCGGATTCTTTCGGCATACCGCATACAGCAGAAGTAGGATGTAGGAGTTTGAGCATCACCGAACCTAATTGAGGGAAGTTCACTTCACTTAAGTTTACCTTATAATCGGTACGTAAGTGAACCAAATTCCCGGCCCGGATGGTTTTCGGACCAAATTCTTCGAATTCCCGGAGACGGATCTTCTTAAAACTGTTGATAATATAGCGGCTTACGTAGGCCTGTTCTTCAATTTCTTTCTGGGTCCAAGCAACCGAAGAGAGATCCGTTCCACGATTCCAAGGCTGGGTACCTGCTACTGCAGATGTCCGGAAGATACCTGTTTCGTTTATTTCAACGAGGATTTCAGGGCTTGCTCCAATCCAAGTACCCTTTTCCGGAATCGAGAAGAAGGATACAAACGCATCCGGATAATGTTTTGTCAACGCAATAAAAGCCTCTGGGAGATTAAAATTCTCTTTTAGATTGATGGTTTCCCTTCTGGAGGGTACCACCTTTTGAAATGCTCCGTCCTTGATCCGGTCAACTGCCTTTTGAACAAGATCCTTAAAAGCTGCTTCGTTAATATCAGCTGAATGATCACTATCATTTTTATAATAAACTGAATTTTGTTCAGGATTTTTTTCCGTAATTGATCGAATCAACTCGGCGTTTCCGGAATATTCCCGGGCGGTCTGAAGGAATAAGGATTCGCTCCCCGGGCCCTTAAAATGAAGGTCAGACTTGATCAGATAACATAAATGATTCGATTCGTTTGAAAATGGGCTTACCAGGAATCCGGGCTCCAGGATTTCAAGGTCAGGGATAACCGGGACCTTATGGTATTCGGATGTGTCGATGATTAAATTAATTGAAACTTCTCCGACATTTTTCCAGGCCGCAATCGCATAGTTATGATCCATGGCTATTCTTAGAGCCTGGTGGATAGAAACCGCAAGTTCCTCTTCCTGCAACGTTTCTCTGTTTATTTCTGAGGTTTGCACTAAACTAAGCATTTTGATTTTTTAAAACAGCTAATGTAAGCCTGCTGATATTAACTAATTGTTGCTCTTCGTTGTTTATCCTGATTTCCCAGATTTGAGTGGTCCTTCCTATGTGGATGGGGCTGGCTGTACCATATACCCAGCCTTTCCGAATGCTTCGGATATGGTTTGAATTAATTTCCAGACCGACACAATAGAATTTTTTGTTGTCGACCGACAGATTGGCAGCCACGCTTCCGAGTGTTTCGGCGAGAGCCACCGAAGCACCGCCATGCAGCACACCATGTGGTTGATGTGTCCGTTCGTCAACCGGCATTTTGGCACGGATGAAGTCACGACCTACTTCGGTATATACGATCCCGAGATGTTCGACCATCGTATTTTTGCTCGATTGGTTTAAAATATCCAATGAAATACCCGGTTTGATCATTTAATTATTTGCAATTACGATGAAATATATATTCTTTAGCGCAAAATTATTAAAATTGGCGGTGAAAAAAATTTTTTTAATCAGACATGGTGAAACAGAGTATAATCGATCGGGGATTGTGCAGGGCAGCGGTGTGAATTCGGCTTTAAATGAAAATGGATACCTGCAGGCGGAATTGTTCTATCAGGCATACAAGGAATATCCTTTTGAGAAAGTTTACACATCTTCCCTTAGAAGAACCATCCAGTCGGTTGAGAAATTTATTGAAAAAGGCATTCCTCATGAAATTTTACCGGGATTAAATGAGATCAGCTGGGGAAAATCAGAAGGAATAAAATTCAGTCCTGAAACAAATAAGATCTACGAAGAAATCATTGAATCCTGGAAAAAAGGAAATATTCATCTGAAACTGGATGGCGGAGAAAGTCCTGTCGAGGTAAAGTCAAGGCAGCAGATTGCTATCCAGCATATTCTGGACAACCGGCGTGAGGATAAAGTACTCGTCTGCATGCATGGTCGCGCCATGAAAATCCTGCTGGCATGGATTACAGGCCATTCCGTAGCGGATATGGATCTTTTCGAGCATGTAAACCTCAGTTTATATATATTGCATTACAATGGAAACGGATTTGAGATTCATGTAAATAACGACACAGACCATTTAACAAATTACTCGCCGGTCGTTTGAAAATATGACTACCCAACAGGAAGACGCAACCACCCAGGATCAAAGACCTCCTTTTTTTAAAAGCTGGAAAGGGATTTATGCGGTTGTACTGATCGTTTTTGTTATCCTGGTCGCTTTGTTCTATTTGTTTACCATCTATTTTGCATGAGCCTCCTCGACCTCATCGTTTTGTTCGGCACTCTGGGATTCATCGTTTTCTATGGTGCCTGGAAAACAAAAGGAAGCAAAAATATTCAGGGATATTTACTGGGGGATAATTCAATGAAGTGGGCCACCATCGGATTGTCCGTGATGGCTACACAGGCAAGTGCAATTACCTTTTTGTCCACACCCGGTTACGCATTTGAGAATGGGATGGAATTTGTGCAGAATTATTTTGGTCTTCCAATCGCGCTCATTATCGTATCCGCCATATTCATACCGATTTTCTATCGTCTAAAAGTATACACGGCTTATGAATATCTGGAATCCCGGTTTGATTTAAAAGCCCGGTTACTTGGAGCTTTGCTGTTTTTAATTCATCGAAGTCTCGCAGCCGGTATTACGATTTATGCACCTGCCATTATTTTATCTACCATCCTGGGTTGGAGTTTGAGTTTCACCATACTCCTGGTAGGCATTCTGGTAATCATCTATACCGTTTCAGGCGGCACCAAGGCGGTCAGTCTGACCCAGAAATATCAGATGGGCGTTATCATGGCCGGCATGTTCATTGCCTTCTTTTTGATCATCGATTATTTCCCGGAAGAAATTACCTTTATGGATTCTGTCAAAATAGCAGGAAAGTTAGGCAAACTGGAGGCTATTGATTTTTCACTCGATTTTAGCAAACGTTATACATTCTGGTCCGGGATTACGGGTGGTTTATTTCTTTCACTATCCTATTTCGGAACCGATCAATCTCAGGTTGCCCGGTATTTAACCGGAAAGAACGTAACCGAAAGCCGGATGGGATTGATGTTTAATGCCTTATTAAAAATACCGATGCAGTTTTTTATCCTTTTTCTGGGAGTGATGGTATTTATCTTTTATCAGTTTGTTCAACCCCCGGTTTATTTTAAAAAGCCTGCAGTGGATAATATTCTGATGCAGGAACATAAAGATGCTTTCCTTTCTTTGGAACAACGATATGAAGAAAATTTTAAAGCCAAAAGATCCAGATTATTCGAGTTGAAGGATGCAATGGCAGAGGGAAATGATCTAGAAATCAGACTTCGATCTGAGAAGGTAAATGAGCTTCAGGAAAGATCCAAAACTATAAAAAATGAGGTGAAAGGATTGCTTTTAAGATCAGATCCGGGTTACGACACAAAGGATTCCGATTATGTTTTTCTTACTTTTATTATGAATTACTTACCGAGAGGAATCATCGGGCTCTTGTTGGCAGTAATATTTTCCGCTGCCATGTCATCCACTTCGAGTGAACTTAATGCCTTGGGATCCACAACCACCGTGGATATCTATAAACGGTTATTCAGTTCAAGTGGAACCGATCGGCATACTCTTATCATCTCAAAAATCCTGACGGCCATCTGGGGGATTATTGCCATTCTCTTCGCATTCATTGCGAACCAGGCGGAGAACCTCATTGAAGCTGTAAATATTGTCGGATCGCTATTTTATGGGACCATCCTAGGAATTTTTATTGCTGCCTTTTTTATCAGGCCCATCAAGGCAACCTCGATTTTTATTGCCGCCATTGTTGCCGAAATACTGATCATTATCCTGCACTTTTTGAATATCCTGAAAGTGGTGGAGATCGGATACTTGTGGTATAACGTGATCGGATTTACGATCACTATCGTGGCAGGTTATATCCTGAGTATGATATTGAAAAAATAATACCCCAGTCCGGGGAGCCGTTCAAAAAAAATCACGCAAAGCCTCCTGAAAACCTGCCAGATTTGCAATTAGATATCATTGCGTTCTTTGCGAAGATCTTTGCAGGCTTTGCGTGAGAATTCCTCGTTGGATAGCTTTTATTTACAACTGGCGATCAAATTGTCATTAAGTGCTACGTAATCATCATTACCTGCCTCTTTTGCCAGGGTCTTTGATTCCTCAGCTGCTTTTACAGCTTCCGGGCAATCTCCTTTCTTTTTCAGAATATTTGCTTTTAAATGAACCACCCAGAACCTTTTATTTCCCAGTTCGATTGATTTGTTAACCCAGGCCAGTGCCTGATCAAGGTCCCGGTCGGTGTTGTAATAGTAGGTAGCAGCCATAAAATAATTACCGGCGTCACTGGAAGGATCCAACACCCGCTGAATATCTGCCATTACTTTTTCATCAACATCCACATCGATCCGGACCGATACAGCGGTATTCTCCCATAAGATCCACAGGTTGGCACTCGAATCAGTAATATCATTAATGTCGATCGTGAATGTCTCCATTTTTTCGGCCATTTTTTCCGGAGCTACCGATACACGCAATACATCTTCCGCTTCCGTATATTGGCCAATCCCTCCCTGATTATAGTTCGTGTTAAAAATAATTGTCCAGCTATCTTTTCCGGGAATTGTGAATAAGGCATAGGCCCCTGCTTTCAGATCCTTGCCTTGAATTTTTACATCATCACTGAATTCAATTTTCGTGGCCATGTTGGCACCGGTTCTCCATAATTTATCGAATGGAACAAGATCGCCGAAGATAATCCGGCCTTTTACCCCCGGCCGGGAATAACTGATTACCACATCCGTCAAGCCCACCCGCTGTTCAAATGTAGCCAATGGGCTGGGAGACGGCATCTGAATCTGTTGGGCTTTTAAAATATTGGTTAAGATAAATAATGACAAAAAACAGATAAAGAATGGGTTATAAGAATTTTTCATTTTGTGATAGGTTTTAGTTGTTGGTTTATGAAATTATTATTTCGCAATGTTACAAAATAATTTAATTTTTGTGGTACTTATTGATCAATGAATGAAAAGAAAATGTTGAATGATATTAGATCACGAGTTTTATATCGGTCCGGATGTAGTTAAAATATCACGGAATCTGCTTGGCAAGGTATTGTATACCTTTATCGATGATCAAATCACATCCGGAAAAATAGTTGAAACGGAAGCGTATTGCGGATTGTCGGACCGGGCAAGCCATGCCTATCCAAATAAAATGACCCAGCGGAATAAAATAATGTTTGAAACAGGAGGAGTGGCCTATGTTTATTTTATCTACGGGATGCACCACATGTTTAATATTGTGACGGGCGAGGCAAATCTTCCGAACGCGGTTCTGATCCGGGCACTCGAACCCGTGGAAGGAATCGAAGTAATGTGTCGGCGGAGAAAAAGGGAAACAATCAATAGGATCACCTCGGGTCCGGGATCCCTTAGCCGGGCTATGGGAATTGATCTGAGATTGAACGGGCATTCCTTGAATTCCAAAAAAATA
>Ga0209536_100010001_pt1 | contig 14035 bp, 10 predicted proteins | sample DeeMarSeWOR28_12_FD_187461 | JGI IMG/M metagenome (GOLD analysis project Ga0209536, IMG submission 187461) | Marine sediment microbial communities from White Oak River estuary, North Carolina - WOR-2-8_12 (SPAdes) (version 2) | ecosystem: Environmental > Aquatic > Marine > Intertidal zone >...
GGTGCCGGTTACGGTAACCAGCGTTGAATAGCACCCGCCGCCGATGACCAGCCACATGATCATGCAAGACACCCGCAGAGAAAGCTGCAGGGCCCCCATCAGGTTGGGGATCGTGAACCTGCCGTATAGAAGCGAAATCAACATGGCACCCAGCGCGCCGAAGCCGGCGGCTTCGGTCGGCGTAAATGCACCGAGATAAATACCCCCCATGATGAAAGCGATCAGCCCCAGGGGCATGATGACATGCCTCAAGTTCTTAACTTTTTCTAGGAGGGTTCCCTGTTCCGATTTTGCCATGGCCGGCCCATCCTGGGGGCGAAAAGCGCAGCGGACACCAATGTAAATGCAGTAGCCCAGGGAAATCAACAGCCCCGGAAATACGCCGCCCATAAACAGCTTGCCAACGGAAAGCTGGGCGTATCCACCGACAATTATCATCAGCACACTGGGTGGAATCAAAGGGCCTAAGGCGCCTCCGACGGTGATCGCCCCAACGATCATATTTTTGTTGTAGCCTCTTTTGCGCATTTCCGGCAGCGCAATCAACCCCATGGTGCTGGTAGCGGTTGCACCGATTCCGCTCAGGGCATCGATGATGGTACAAATAAAAATAGTCCCGATGGCCAGCCCGCCCCGCAGGGGTCCCATCCACATATGCATGGTTCGGTAAAGCGAACTGGCAATCCCTGAAAACTGGAGAACAGCCGCCATCAGCACGAACAGGGGAATGGCGAGAAAAACTTCGGTTCCGATTTGCTTGAAAGCGGCCCCGACAACCATGTAGAGGGCTGTGGGACCTAAAAATATAAGCAGAAGCAGCGCCGACAGCCCGGTCAGAGCAAAGGCAACCGGCAGCCCGGTCAATAAAAGAATCAGCAAAGAGCCGATAATGATGACGGCTATCGACCATGGTTCCATGTTATTCAACCCTTTTGAGTGAAAATACGACCATGATGTTTTTTAATAATTCGGAAATACCCTGCAAAATAACCAGAAACGTACCGACTGGAATCAGCATCTTCATCGGGTAATAGGGCGGCGCCCAGATGGTCGGCATGGTTTCTCTGGCTTTAAAGGATAACCAGGCCATCTCCCATCCGCCGGCCAGCAGAACGATCATGCCCATAAAAAAGAAAAGCGATGTAATCAGATCCAGGATCGCCCGTTTTCTGGCATCCATGTTTACGACCAGGACATCAACGACCACGTGACTTTTATTCAGCAGGGTGTAACCGCCGCCCAGCATGATGATCGCCGCGAAAATCTGGATATTCAGATCCCAGGACCAAATAGTCGGCCGCTCAACGATATAGCGCATGACGACCTCATAGGCGGTAATCAGCACCAGCGGTATCAGCAGGAAGCTGACGGCCTTGCCAACCCATTCATTTGTTTTGTCAATGACCCGAATGACGGTATTCATCATCGACTCCTCTGGGTAACCGGGTTCAGGGTTTAGGGTTCAATGTTCAGGGTTCAGCGCCGCCGCTGGCCCGAGAAGCAGCCAGATATTTCAAAAAGAAACTTTATCGAAGCCACTCCCACTCACCTTTAGTTGCAGTCAAAGTCACTATGCGCTGTTTGAGATTTTTTTAACCTGCAACGTTGAACCCTGAACCACTCAGCCTATTTGCTTATTAATCCATCGGACGCCCCAAATCACGCATCTGTTGCTTTAGAATTTCAACGCCTTTTTGCATGCGCGGGCTTTTGGCCGCCAGCTCATTCCACAAGGGCTTTACCAGCGCTCTCATTTTGGCCATCTCTTCTTCCGACAAATAGCAAATTTCAACGGATCCCGAATTTACCGATTTGGCCAATGAATCTTTGCACTGGGTAATGTAGCGGTTGCTGGTGTCATTCAGAATATAACGCGTGCCGACTTCAACCAGAACCCGGATGTCCTCGGGCAGTTTGGCAAGTGAATCTTTGTTAATCAGCAGTGACAGAGCTATCTGAGCAGAAGTGGGAAGGGTGTAGTATTTGACGACTTCGTGGAGTTTAACATCCTGCAGACCGGTGGCGCCGTATATGGCACCGTCAATGGTGCCGAGCTTCATCGCCATATACATTTCAGCACCGGGCACCACCACTGCGGAAGCTCCCAGCTTCTGAACATATTTCCCGTAAACACCCAGCGCTCTGATTTTTTTGCCGCTCAAATCGTCGAGGGAGGTCACCTTAAAGTTGGTATTAAAATGATAATAGGGATCGGCAGCACAGGGGTACCATTTAATGTTGTGTTCACTATAGGCTTCCTGAATGATTTCACCCAGGCCCCTGTTGTACATGACGTCCCAGACTTCGTCCCAGGATCGGTGCCCCTGCGGCAAACCAATTTCCAGGTCGGTCTCCGGAATCAGTCCGGTATAAAACCCGCCATAAGTCACCGCACAATCGAAAACGCCTTTTTCGAGATAGGTCACAATATCTTTGACGCCACACATGGCGCCGGGCGGTAAAATTTGCACCTTCAATCTGCCGTTGGTCAATTGCTCAATCGCCTTGGCCCACTCAACGCCGTTCATCATTACCGTGGTGCCTACAGGATAGGAAGCCTGCATTTTCCAGGTGATGACTTTGTCCTTGGCCGAGGCTTGACTGAATAAAGATAAACTCAACACGATGGTCAAAACCAATACAATGATCGAAATTCTTTTCATGATTTCCCCTCTTTCATAGCATTTTTGTAATGAGCAGACGGTTCGCGCCAAAATTTATTTTAGCGGGCTGTCTCACCTCCTTTCAGGGTCAATTTGCGATTTGGCACTTTCGTTGGGTAGTTTAGATAAAAGCTGTTGCCGGTTGTCGATTCTGGACAGTCGTTGTTTTTTAGGTGAAAACCAAAAAGATAAATCGTATTCATTTAATTTAATAACCTATCTAAAAGAAGGTTGTGCGGTTGTCAATAAAAAAGTGAGTAATCACTCAAAAAATTTAAAAGATGGTCGAATAGCTTATACTCCAGCAAGGGCGACATAAAAATATATTCCTATTTAATTCTCAATGGGGATTAGGAGGTGAGGCTATTCAGGAGTCCAACTGAAAAGGCGAGCAGAAACTGGCCGCAATAGTACATGGGCAGGCCGATGAGGCGGTTGGAAAATTCTGATTTCAGAAAGCGGTCCCGGGCCACGAACAAATCGGAAAGATAGAAGCTCACGGCACCGATCAATACCAGCAGCCGGCCGGCATATCTCAGTTGGCTATCGCCGAACACGGTCCAGGCCCCGACAACCATAACCGTAATCACGATAATATAAGCAATAACCGGCAGCAGCATGGAGCCCAGATGCGGCCGCAGCCACCAGAAAACCAGGCCGCTGACGAACAGTACCGCCAGGCCGCCGATCCAGGTCCACAGGCTGACATCGGCCACATAAAAAAAACAAACCGCGTAAAACACATGGCCCAGCAGGAAAGACACCAGCCCCATCAGAAACATGCGGTCCTGGGGCAGTGCCAGGAAAACATCACCGCCCAGGCAAAAAATCAAACCGGGCAGCAATAAATAGAAATAGCCGGGGATCGGATGCGTCTGAACCAGCGCCGCAACGATGAAAAGACACGAAAGGATCGTCTTGGTGGGCAGTTTTCCCTTCTGGTTGCCGTTTTTTTCGAAATACAGCAGGCCGACCAGCAGGATACCCGCCAAAACGATAATCAGAATATTGAGCATGGAATCTCTGCCATCATCCCTGAAATAATAGTTGGATCTGAAGAATTGAGATAATAACAGCGTAATGGAGTGTTGGCGTATTGGGCTCACTATCGACACAAAATTCTGAGCTACACCCGATGCCCTATGCCCCGTGCGCTATGCCCCACGCCCCATGCGCTATGCCCTCTGCGCTATGCACTCTGCTCCATGCCCTAAGCCCTTTACCCCACGCCCTATCCCTCTTTACCTTTGATCCTTTATCCTTTTACCTTTATCCTGGCTACACCAGTCCCTGATCCAGCATGGCATCCACCACCTTCACAAAACCGGCAATATTCGCCCCGGCTTCATAGTTGCCCGGCAGACCGTATTGCTCGGCAGCATTGACGCAGGTGCGGTGAATGGTTTTCATGATCAATTTTAAACGATCGTCGACTTCTTGCCGGGTCCAGGACAGGCGCATGCTGTTTTGGGTCATTTCCAGTCCGGAAACCGAGACCCCGCCGGCATTGGCCGCTTTACCCGGGCCGTAAAGGATTTTTTGATCCTTGAATATATCGATTCCGTCAGGCATCGTCGGCATGTTGGCGCCCTCGGAGACCAGCGTCACCCCGTTATCGATCATATTCTGAGCGTCTTTGGCGTTAATTTCATTCTGGGTGGCACTGGGAAAAGCACAGTCGGCTTTGTGGTTCCACAGGGGATTGTAGCCTAAAACAGGGTCAACCGGCGTGTAGACCGCCGCGGAATACTTCTCGGCATACTCCGAGACGCGCCCCCGGCGCACGTTTTTAAGGACTTTGATGAAAGCGAGCTTTTCTGCGTCGATACCGCTTTCATCGAAAATATAGCCCGAAGAGTCCGACAGCGTCACAACTTTAGCGCCTAATTCGATGAGCTTTTCCATGGTGAACTGCGCCACGTTGCCGGAGCCTGAGACCAGGCAGGTTTTACCGTCCAGGGTTTCACTGCGGGTTGACAGCATTTCAGCGGCAAAGTAGACCGATCCGTACCCGGTGGCCTCCGGTCGGATCAGGCTGCCGCCCCAGTTCAAGCCTTTGCCGGTCAGAACGCCGGTGAATTCATTGCGCAGCTTTTTATACATGCCGAAAAGATACCCGATTTCCCGGGCACCGACGCCGATGTCGCCGGCCGGCACGTCCGTGTTCGGCCCGATATGCCTGAACAGCTCACTCATAAAGCTCTGGCAAAACCGCATCACCTCATTGTCGGATTTGCCTTTGGGATCAAAGTCAGAGCCGCCTTTGCCGCCCCCCATGGGCAGGGTGGTCAGGGCATTTTTAAATACCTGTTCAAAGGCCAGAAACTTCAAAATTCCGAGATTAACCGAGGGATGAAACCGCAGCCCGCCCTTGTAGGGTCCTAAGGCACTGTTCATCTCAATCCGAAACCCCCGGTTTACCTGGACATTGCCCTGATCGTCAGCCCAGGGTACCCGGAACATGATCACGCGCTCAGGCTCGACCAGTCTTTCCGGAATTTTCGCCTGTCGATAAATTGGATTTTGATCCAATACCGGTTTGACCGATTCAATAACTTCACTGACCGCCTGATGAAATTCCCTTTCCTGTGGATCTCTTTCTTTGATAATTTCCATGATCTCAGCCATGCAACCTCCTGCCCCGGGTAAAACCGGAAAATCGAATGATTTCAATTCAAAAATTTGATATTCAATAGCAATTTCCAAAAGTAGAAACAAGCATTATTGTAGTCGGTATTCGAAAAAAAGAAAAGGTTATTGTGGGTCAATCCCGGTTAAATGCGCTTCGCTGATCTGACGATATTTAACTGGATAAATTAAGTTGATTAAGTTGATTGGGTTGATTGGGTTAAAGGTGAAAGGCCAAGGGCACATGGCGCACGGTTTTAACCGAGAGTTACAAGGTGCAAGGTACATAGAATTCGGAAGTCGGAATGCGGAAGTCGGAAAAAAGGAAGAAGGCAGAATATAGATATCGGAACGCGGCCTTCGTCGAACCCCCCTCGACTCGCTCGGGGCCTGAGCCTGTCGAACCCAGGCGAGGTAAAGCCAGCATGGGAGAGCGGTGTCCTTTCACTGGTATAGGCTCTTTGCCGTTCTACCCCCCGACCTTCTCACCTTCTTGCCTTCTTAACTTCTTGCTTTTCCGTCTTCCGCATTCCGGCTTCCCACTTCCAGACATTCCCACTTCCGCATTCCGACTTCCGACTTCTAACCAGTTTCCCGATTCGACTGAAGATAATCAGCGTATTTTACCGAATTGTTCCGGCCGGCCCGTTTGGCTTCATACATGGCGGCATCAGCCTTTCTGATCAGCTCTTCCACCTCCGTGCCATCGGTGGGAAATGTGGCAATCCCAAGGCTGACTGTGATCGGCGGCAAATTATCCAGTTGGATACCGGCAAGCTCTTCGCGAAGACGCTCGGCCAGGCCAAAGGCCGCCTCCTTATCGGCATCAGGCACCAGCATAACGAATTCTTCACCACCGTATCGCGCGATGGCATCCACATCTCTGATGTTTTTTTTCAAAAAATTACTGATGGATTCCAATGCCCGATCGCCGGCGTCATGCCCATAAGTGTCGTTGATTTTTTTAAATCTATCCAAATCAACCATAATAACCGACATTACTTTTTTATAGCGCTCGGCCCGGTGAATCTCTTCCTGAAGCTTAACCATAAAGTATCGCCGCACGTAAAGTCCGGTCAAAGAATCCGTTACCGCCATATCCCAGAGTTGGGCTTTGTTGACCGCCACTGCGGCCTGATCGGCAATGGCCTTAAGCATCTTAATATCCTGATTGGTAAACTCTTTTCCTTTTTTTTTGTTGGTGACATTGATCACCCCGATAACCTCATCATAAACCACCATGGGAATGCAGGCGATAGAGCGAACAAAGGAAGTTTCGGACTCAATAAACAGATCGTCTTCACGGATATTATTCACAATCATCGGCTGGGAATCCAGATAAACCCGCCCGGCGATTCCCTCACCCGGCCTGAAACTGCGGCACTCGATTTCGTTGTTGTTGACCTTATCCTGATATTTAGTATCTTCCAAACCGGCCAGGACCCGAATATTTAATAATTCGGTTTCCGGGTCGTACAACATGAGCGAGCCTTTTTCGGCCGATGCGATATCAATGGCCTGATTCAGAATGTACTGCAGAAGTTTTTTCAGATCACTGATGTAATTCATTGCCTTGCCGATGCCGTAGAGCAAAGACAGGTTTTGCAGGGTTTTGTCGAGATCTTCTTTTTCCTGTCGGCGGCGCTCGTAAAGCCGGCAGGTATTTATTGAAACCGCGGCCTGGGCCGCTATCTGCTGGAGATAGTATAGATCAAAATCGCTAAAAGGCTGGTTGCCCGCTTTAGTCCCTAATGTCAAAAGGCCCATTACCTCATCGCGCATGACCAGCGGAACCCAGAGTTCAGAGGGTAAAATTTGTAAGTCCTCTTTTTCCAGAAATTTGTTAAAAAGCGGACTGCCCTCCCCATCAACGACTGCGAAGGGCTTATCCTGCAAAATTGCATGCCATAGATCCTGTTTATCCGGTTTAAATTTATATTTCAGTTTTCCCAGCCCATAGCTGAAAACCAGGCTAAACGTCTCTTTTTCCAGACAATATACAAACAGGCCCAGCTTGTGAACCTCAAATTTTTGTTCAATGATTCCGGCAAATGTTGCATATAGTTCCTCGAGGCTTAACACATCACTGAGCTCTCGACACGCCGCCAACAGTTCGGTCAACTCGAAGGCGCGCGGTTCGAACACGTCACGGGACGGTTTTTCAGAATACAGGTCATTTTTCGCGTTATTGTCCGTCAATGACGTATTCCTTGCTTTGTATCTCTTCATAATTTAATAAAGAATTACGATTGAATGCAAATTGACATCATTCCAATGGAACCCAGCTTTTGCTCAACCCAATTCAATGGCAATCATTGCCCTTTGGTCTCTCATTTCCGGGTGGTTTTAAATTTCGGCTGGTCCGGATTAGCGGTCTAGTCGTGTCTCATATTAAATCGGCAAAATTTTCAGAAACTTTAAACCTAATCCGGCTTTTTATTCGAGACAATGAGCTTGTTGCCCGCCAGCGCGACAATATGCAGCGTTTTATGTAACATTTCAACGTCTTGCCAATCATCCAGTTTAAAGATGCAATACACCTGTTTGTCGGATGCCATATAGTCCTGCAACGCCTTGGGAGTTTTCAGCTCGGCAGCTTTGCGATCGGTATAGAACAGAAAAGTATCCCTGGCTTTGAGATAAAAAACAAGATCTTCGGCGGGCTCCATTAATTGATCAATTTTTTTAGCCAGAATTTTGCCGGAACGAAACGGCTCAATCGGCGGCACCATAAATATCAAAAAAAATATTAGGACCGTGATCACCGTGCCTGTAATTGATCCGGTGAAAAGCCTGTATTTCTTTGTGGCGGCCAACCCCAGGGAGATGAAGCAGCATGCAACCAGCCAGGCAGCAATGCCGTAGACCCACTTCAGTTCAATACCGGCTTCAGCCTTCAGATTAACAGGGGGAAATAATATGATGTAAATCAGGGCCAGTGGTGCGATGATCACCAGCGGCAGGTATGAGTAAAAGATGCCTTTGGCGAGACCTTTGGACGGGCCGACAATCAGATCATGCAATAACGCGCCCACCAGCAAGGCTGCAGCCGGAAGCAACGGAAGTATGTAGGTGCCGAGTTTCGAACTTGCCATGGAAAAAAAAATGAAAACCGCGGCAAACCATATCAGCGCCAACAGCGTGCCGTCATTGCAGGTCGTCCCGCGCGCACGAACAGCACGGAAAAAAGCCAATGGCAAAAATGTGCTCCAGGGGAACATACCGCCCATCAATACCGGAATATAGTAGTAAAGCGGTTCGGGATGCCGGACTTCCTTGGAAAAAAAATTACCGAGATTTTGTTTTATAAAAAAATAGCCGAAGTATTCGGGGTCTTTCAGGCTTATCAGAATATACCAGGGTGCGGCAACGGCCAGCAAAATGAGAATGCCCCACCCGATCTGCATCTGCTTCAAAAAGCCCAGCTGTTTTTTAATAATCAGAAACAAACCGATTATCATTGCGGGAAGCAACGCCCCAACCGGCCCCTTGGCAAGCACCGCAAAACCCATGGCCGCGTAACCCAGCAGGAATAAAGGCCTTCGATGTCTTTTATTATCGTATCCCAGGTAAAACAGGGACAGGGACAGGGTGATAAAAAAGGCCAGACTGATGTCATGCACGACGACTCTTGCAAGGACGATATACTCGGCACTGGTGGCCAATACCAGCGCGCTCAAAAATGCGGCCGCCGGTCCGAAGATACGCCGGCCCAGCAGATAGGTGACCATCACGCAGCCCAACCCTAAAAGTGCGGCCGGCAGGCGTGCTGCAAATTCGGTAAAACCGAAAATCAAAAATGAGATGGCGACCAGCCAGTTGTGCAAAGGCGGTTTGTCATAAAATTTTTCGCCGTTGTACTGCGGGGATAACCAGTCACCGCTTAACACCATATCCTTGGATGTTGCCGCATGCATGCCTTCATCGATATCCCACAATGCCCGATCGCCCAAACGAAAAAAGAAAAGGACCAGGCAAACGCCGATCAAGGTGAAAATTAGAATGCTTTCCTTAGGTGTTCGTTGGTTTTCAGACATCTGAGGTTAAGGTCTCGAAATTGGTTTCAGGTGTCGGGTGTCAGGGAAAAGCGGTGCCAAATAATGACACCTGAACACTGACACCTGAAACCTAAAGTCACTGACAACATGTTGTCAAATAAAGCCCATTAATAGCCTAAAATGATGCTGCATCCCTTATCTTGACTGTTTTCACTCCCTCCAAAGCACGTCAACCACGTCCACTTTTTTGGCGATCAGGCCGTATTTCAGGGCAAAATCGGCAAACTGCTGCCAGCGGTTTACATCCAGTTGCTGGCGCGCGGCATAATAGGGCAGCGTCAGCTTGAAGGCCTCGTTTTCAATTTTGCGATCGGCTTCCGGCACCTGTTTCAGGTAATCCTCAAAGGCCTGCTGGGGATTGCGCCGCACCAGCACGATGGCCCGCGCCATTACCCGGCGGAAGCTGGCCATGGCCGCCTGTTTTTTGAGCATGTTTTTTTTGCTGGTGATAAATATCAATTCATCATAATCGGGAATGCCCCACTTTTCCAGTTCAAAATACCCGACCGCATATCCCTTATGGGCCATCGTGACGGTTTCGTAGGTCTTAAACGGCCCCATGACGGCATCCACTTTGTTGGCCGTCAGCGACTGAACAATGGCAAATCCGACATTGATGGCCTGATAATCCTGAATATTGTTAACCCTGGCGAAGGCACTCAAAAGTACATCCATCAGACCGGGCACCGTATAGCCGATTTTTTTACCGGACAGGTCTTGGGGAGTTTCAATCCCTTTGCTTTTTAGAAACAAAAGGGTGGTCAGCGGGTGCTCGATTAAACGCGCAAATACGATCACATCCAGCCCGCGGGCAGCGGCAATCAGGGTCTGGGGTTCATAGGAAACGGCGATGTCCACATTGCCCGATGCCGCCATTTTGAGCCCGTCGGCCGTTTCGGAGGGACTGAGAATTTTAATTTCAAGCCCTTCTTCAGCAAAGAGTCCCTGCTGCCGGGCCGCATAAATCGGCAAGTGATCGATATTCGGGAACCAATCCAGAATCAGCGTCAGTTCCTGAGCTGCATAAAGTGACGGAGCCCGGAATACGGCAACAATCATTAGGATTATGATTAATATTCTTCGGCGCTTCATGACATCTCCTTTATTTTTTGGTTAGCCCGTGTGCCGGTGTGCCCGTTGGCCCGTGGACCGGTTGAGCCGGTTAAGTCGTTGACCTGTCGGTAGGAAAAATTGTAATGCCAGGCATGGTCCGAACTATATACGGGCACACCGGCAAACGGGCCAACCGGCAAACCTTTTTACCCTTTCCAGCTGATCACCTTTCTTTCCAAAAATCCGACGAAAATCCACAATGACAGCCCCATGACCGACAACCACAATATGGCGGCAAAGACCATGTCGACATTCAGCCTGGCATTGGCCTGAATCATCAAATAACCGAGTCCCTGCTGAGCGCCGACCCATTCACCAATCACCGCGCCGATGGTCGCCACGGAAACGCCGACCTTGAGCCCGGCAAAAAAATGGGGCAGCGCCCATGGCCAGTATAAGAAACGCAACGTTTTCCAGAACCCGGCCCCCATGAGCTGAAAGAGCACCCTGAATTCTGGATCGCAGCTTTTAAAACCTTCGAGCAAATTGACCGTAATCGGGAAAAAAATGATCACGGCCGCCATCAGCACTTTGCTGGCCATCCCGTATCCCAGCCAGACGACCAGCAGCGGAGCTATGGCGAATACCGGCACGGCCTGGGAAGCCACCAGAAAAGGTGCCAGGGCTTTTTCGACTGACCGGTGGGCAAACATCACGATGGACAGCGGCACCGCGACCAGCAGAGAAAGCACAATGCCGGTCAAAACTTCCATGGCCGTGACAGCGGCATGCGGCAGCAAAATCAGCGCTCCGGAAACCGCCACCGTAAAAATCCGCGAGGGCGTGGGTAGAATAAAATCCGGAACGTTAAACCCCCGACAGGCCGACTCCCAGGCGCCAAGCAAGGCAGTCGCAATCAGCAATGAATATATCGAGGTCCGTTCCATCAAATTGCCATCTCAAATACTAATTGAAACTACTTTTAGTTAGAATGCCTTAAAAAAAATGACAGGATACCAAAATTTTAGGCATTTTAGGCATTTTGCAATTTCAAGCATTTTTTAAAACTGTGTATTCTTGCAGCCGATTCAGCACATAGTCCTTGATCTTGATCAGCTCCGGATTATCGAATCGTCTCGGTTTTGGCCCGTTTAATGAAAATCGATCCAGAATCTGCATGGGACGCCCGCTTAAAACCAGAACCTCATCGGCCAGCCGCAGCGCTTCATCGATGTCATGGGTGATCATGAGAATGCTTTTTTCGAATTCGACTTGAAGCATCAACAGCAGCGACTGTAAGCTTCTTCTGGTAATCGCATCCAGGGCCGAAAGCGGTTCATCCAGCAATACCAGGTCACGCTCAAACATCAGGGTGCGAACCAGGGCGCAGCGCTGTTTCATGCCGCCGGAAATTGCCCCGGGCAGATAGGTTTCAAAGCCTTCCAGGCCGAGCCTGTTAAAAAGCGCCTTCGCTTTTTGGCCGGATTTCGCTTTATCGGCACCCGTGACCCTGGCCGGCAGCAAGGCATTGTCCATCAGCGAAAACCAGGGCAGCAGCAAATCCTTCTGCTGCATGTAGGCGGATATCTCCCGCAGGTTCGAAACCGTGTTGCCGCACCATGATATTTGGCCGCCGTCGCCGGCGACAGCGCCTGTGAGCACGTTGAACAGGGTACTTTTGCCGCATCCCGACGGACCGATCAACACGGTAAAGCCATTTGGGGGAAGCATGAGATCAAAATTTTCGAAGATGGCAAGCTCGCCGAAGCGTTTGCTCAGGCCGGCAACATTCAGCATGATGCGAGTCCTCAGATACGGACTGCTGCCGGAGGAAAGGAAGGAATTCGGATGTGATGCAAATGACTTTCCTACGCCGGCATTATCCGGATCAGGTCCAGGGGTCGAGACAGTCAGTCTCCTCTCAGCCAGTTTTTTGCGGCTCCCCCAGCGATTTTTAACCTATTGCTAACACCATACCTGGCTATTGTCAATGGTGGTGAATTATAGTGTTTGGTATTTGGTGTTTAGTGTTTGGTTTTTAGCAGTTGATTGGCTCACAAAACAGGCGTTTAGATCTCTTGCCACCAAACACAAAATACTAAACACCCGCGCAAAACGCATAATCGTCGTTTAACCGATTGACTCGCAATGGACCCCGAACTATGGACCACCGGCATTTTTGTTATTCAGCGCAATCAAAGATAAATATTCATACATGATATTAGCGGCCAGCAAGGCGGTGATCTCAGCCGGATCCTTGTCCGGCAATACTTCCACCACATCGAAACCGACAAAGTTCAACCCCTGGAGCCCGCGCACCAGGTCGATGGATTCGGCGCTGGTAAATCCGCCCACCTCCGGGGTTCCCGTGCCGGGTGCGAAGGCCGGGTCGACCACATCGATGTCAAAGGTGACGAAGACCTTGTGCGGCCCGACCCGTTCTCTGATTGCCGCCAACAATCTCCCCGGGCCCATTTCCCGGACAGCCGACATGGTGATCACCTCAAATCCCAGGGCGGTTGATTCGGCATAGGCATCCCTGGAATAAACCGATCCGCGCATGCCGACCTGAATTGAATTTTCGGCCAGCAGGATATTTTCCTCCGCCGCCCGGCGAAAGGGCGAGCCGTGATAGTAGGGTTTGCCGAAGTACTGGTCGTTGGTATCGGTGTGGGAATCGAAATGGATTAAGGCCACCGGACCATGGGTTTTGGCGACGGCTCTGAGCTCCGGCAGCGTTATGGAGTGGTCCCCGCCCATCAATACCGGGATGATGCCGGCTGCGACCAAAGGACATAGCGCCGCTTCAATTTTCGCATACGTGTCTTCGATATAGCCGGCAATGACCGGCAGATCGCCGTAATCGACTCCGGCGCAATGCTCGAAAATATCGACGTCCAGGGCCAGGTTAAACGGCCGCAGGGTTACCGAAACCTTGCGGATCGCATCCGGTCCCAGACGCTGGCCGGTGCGGTAGGAAGTGGCGCCGTCCCAGGGAACGCCCGCCACGATAAAATCAAGCCCCTTTATAATCTGAGAATGGGGCAAGCGCATGAACGTTTTGATCCCGGCAAATTTCGGCTGCTGCTGGGGGGTAATCGGTTTGTGGTCGGTCATTTGTGTAATCCTTCTGCATTCAGTTATTGCACACCCCATATCAGTTTTGGATGTATCTTGCGAGATAAATCAGCGCACATTCAGACAAACCGTTGGGTAATCTTGAGCCATATGAACAGTTTTTAAATCCATGATTCAACCGGTGATCAATACTTCTTTTATTTCGCTGTACCTCATCCGCTATATCCTAGTTGAGAATTATAGGTGCTAGTTTTATTAGAAGCAATTCACAAATTTTATTACATGTTCTGCACACTCCTTTTTTTTCAAATCCGGTAAGAAGATGTCGGCAAAATTTCCTATCATCATAACCCGCTATAATTAAAGCACTATTCAAAAAACTAAAAAAAGAATGAAGCCATAATTTTAATTGGCACGGCTTTTGTTAATAGACTCCTCCATTACAATGGGCATTTAACCAAATACAAATTATTTTTCTATCGCACTGGTCCCACAACCCAATAATATTAATCAACCAAAAAGGAGAAAAATTCATGAAAAAACTCAGCATTTCTT
>Ga0209536_100010002_pt1 | contig 14034 bp, 16 predicted proteins | sample DeeMarSeWOR28_12_FD_187461 | JGI IMG/M metagenome (GOLD analysis project Ga0209536, IMG submission 187461) | Marine sediment microbial communities from White Oak River estuary, North Carolina - WOR-2-8_12 (SPAdes) (version 2) | ecosystem: Environmental > Aquatic > Marine > Intertidal zone >...
TACCACAGCGCATATCTACTGGCAGTTGTGGAGTGGTAGTGCATTCGAGTATCAGCTCGCAATTTGGTACAACGGCGGCATTTCGACCCGGGAGCACTGGCCTTGGGCCACCAACACCTATGACCTCGGCAGCTCCAGCTACCAGTGGCGCAACCTGTACGTTGACGGCACGGCCAATATTGACACGTTAGCTTTGGACAATACTGACGGTTTGGGTGTTGGTAGTCACTGCAAACCGACAACAGACGGCGACAAGCACCTCGGTGGCACCAACCGATATTGGCAATACCTGTATGTCCATTCGATTTTCACAAAAGGTGGCGTGATCCCGTCGCCGACAGACACCCATAATTTGGGGGGTGCGAGTAATCGGTGGTTGGAGATTTATGGCGCAAATATATACGCTTGGCACACAACACCTACAGTCTTTTGGCGTGAGTCAGACCGCGCGGTCGACAACGAAGGTCTGTGGCGCATGGTGGTGGATGGCGGGCATTTTCGACTTGAGGAAAACACCGCAGCGGCCGGTGATTTTAGTACTGCTCGTTGGTGGATCAATATTGAGCCGACGACCTATATTGGTTTGGGCGGGCATGTCATACCAGAGCAAGACAACCAGTTTGATCTTGGGAGCTCAACTCTCAACGAATGGCGCAACCTGTACCTCGATGGTACCGCCTATATCGACACCTTGAGCCTCTCTAACGCAGCGGGTGAAGGGGTGAGCAATCACCTGGTGCCCGCTGCCAATATAACCTACTCTCTAGGTAATTTGAGTTATTTGTGGTCCACTATTTACGGGGCCCGTTTATACATAACTTACGATTCAGACACGGTTGACGCGTATGCGGTCCAATTCATTCGCAACGCGACTACGGTTACAAGTAGTGGGATACTGGTGGCTAATTTTTCGGCTCGTACTGATGCCACCGCAGCCGACGGATTTGGCGGGTATTTTCGCTATTACAACGAAGGCAACCTTGTTGCTTACTTCAAATGGTCCAGGGTGGACGCTGACACCACCGCTAACCTGTACTGGTACATATACAACGGCTCAACGTTCACCACAAGTACGGTGCAGTATTACAATGGGGATTTTGGCACCAAAACACACATCCCGTTGTCTACCACAACCTACAACCTAGGCAGCTCAAGTAACCGGTGGCTCAACGCCTATTTAGCGGGCACGACTTTCTTTGGCACAGACCTCAACTTCACTGCCAAAATCAGCGTTGGCAACCCGCGCATCGACTTTGACTCAGGCTCTGATGCGATGTGGTATGACCGGACCTCCAATACATATGTGTTCAGGGTTGCCAACGTAACAAAGTTCCAATTCAGCGCAATAACAGCAATATTCGACACCGATGTTAGACCAAGCGCCAACCAAACCTATAACTTGGGCAGCTGGACATACCAATGGAATGATATATACTCCAGAACTTCAAACGCTGGTTTTACAGCCGATGTAGTCCCTGGCGTACCCTTTTGGTTTTGGCGTGAGGCCACGACAGTTACAAACCAAGCATTACACATAGGCCTTTATGAGGTCTGGACGGGCGCCACGGTAGCAGATGGTTTTGGCGGTTACGTTGAGTATATGACTGAACTCAACGGGGTGGCCCAGTTCCACTGGGTACGCAGAGGCGCCGATGACCAGTGCGACCTGTATTGGTACCTGAACAACGCCTCCGACACGTTAGCGTGGCAGCTCAAGCTCAAATACGACGGTGGCGCTGAAATTCAAAACCACCTGAACGTTGGCTTTGCGAGCACATCGCCGCCGGCACTGATCAACGCCGGCAACCCAGGCACGCCAGGCACAACCGACCTACGCGGCAGCCACTTCCACGCCTACAACGCCACCAATCTGCCTGGCCCCGTAGGTTCCAGACGGCGCTTGTTGTCGATTGGCGGCGCATCCAGCAACGAAGACTACATCACGCTATCGCAAATCCGCTACACAACCACCGACTCACTGTGGACCACCGCATCATTCCGGCTGTCGCGTGAGGTGGACAATAGCGTGGATGCCGGCCCCTACATTGAGTTCCAGCCAACCCAATTCTTCATCAAGGGAGATTGGTTCCCATCCGCAACCAGAACATACGACCTAGGCAGCTCCAGCTATCGGTGGAACTTGATCTATGGCGAGTTCATGAACCTTTGGCAAGACAGCAACACAGCGAGTGATTACTGCGCATCCTTCACCCATAGTACCGCCACCACCAATAGCGTTCCATTGAAGTTGGCCCAATTCTCAGCCAGCTCTAGCACTGCCGAGGTGAACGGGTTTGGCGGATATATCGCATACCTTGCCTCAGGCAACGAGGTGGGGCGATGGGAGTGGGTTCGGGATGGCGCTGACGATCAATACAATTTCGTGTTGTCGGTACACGATGGTACGTCATTGACAGCGCGCATGACGATAAACTGGGATGGTACAATCGAGCTTGACAAAGGGCCATTGTTGAATACCAGCGGCTGGGCATTGGGTTCATATACGTACCGCTTTAGCAAGGTTTGGAGCGGTTGGGGTGATTTTTATCGGGCTGCCGACCTCACCGGTAATACGTTCATCATAGATAGCGAAGGCACTGGCGCATCGAATGCGGGTGAGCAAACCGCGTTACGTGTAAGATTGGGGCGAAGCGCTGCTGCGCACTCGACCAGAACCACCGAAGGCATCTATGTCGAAGCATATGGCTGTGGCTATGCTGGCACGGATAGCGTGGTGTATGGCGTAAGGGCTGAGGCCACTAGGGAAGACAGCAGCTATAACAATGATCGAGCCTATGGTGGCCGATTCAGCGCATCAGACAGCGGCAGTGGTGGTACAGGTCTGAATTTCTATGGTGTATATGCTTCGGCAGCCGGCACCACTTCTTATGGAGTATACTGCACAGCCGGCACTTATGGCCTGTACAGTCCTGATACCAAATCGTGGGTCAACCCGCATCCAACTGACCCGACCAAGTCCATTGTATACGCAACAGTTGAGGCAGAACGAGACACCGCTTTGTTACGTGGTCGAGCGCAATTGGCCAACGGGCAAGTGACGGTTGTATTTCCGGAACATTTTGCCTTAACTCTATCCGAATTGCCTGAAGAGCCTGTCCATGTTATTGTCACACCACGATCAGCCGATTCAAAGGGTATTGCGGTGATCAGCAGCGACCACACTGGGTTTGTAGCGGTGGAGCTTGCGGGTGGCACAGGTGATTATGAATTTGACTACGTGGCGACAGGCGTGCGACGTGGATTTGAAGACCATGAACCTATCACCGACAACGTTGACTTCATTCCAGGCGAAGGCAATCTGAAGGATTACGAGGGTGAGGTACAGGAATACTATGATAAGAAACGGCCCGGGGTGCAACGGATTCTCAAATCATCCGGCATCCTAAATGCACAAGGCAAAGTGAATACATCCCTGTTTGCTCAGAAAAAATGGCGGACAGGCAAGATCAGCAAACCAACAGAGAGGTAACAGATGGCGAAAGCATTAGCTAACCTAACCCTGTTTGTGGAAGGCAACCCGGCAGAAGCAACGCCCCAGAAAGCTTTCATGGCGTACAGCGTAGTGGATGGGGAGCTGCGCAAAGACAACGCAATCTATGAGATGCCAAGTCCCACTTGGACCGATGCTGCAAACACGATTTGGGACGATGCCGTTGCCCAGATCAAAACCAATGAAGGGATTAGCTAACCATGGCAAAGCAACTCCAAACCTTAAATACGCGATTGGTGTTCACTGGCACCGATGCCGAGCCCACTGCAATGAAAGCGGAATACGGGGTGGAAGACGGTGACTTGGTCGCCCGAGGCAAGCGGGCGGTGTTGGAAGGCACCAACTTCAATACAGCAATGTCAGGCCTATGGAACGCTACCATGGCCACACTACGCAGCAACGAAAATATCACCTGATCCAAACCAAAAACTCTGATTGGCTATTCAAACAGCTCAAAGGAGATGTCGATGTCAGAAGCAAAAGAACAAAATTCAGCCGGCAAGATCAAAAAGATTGAAGACATTGGTGATGCTCAAGTAATGGCTCCAGGCAATGGACAACAGCAACAACAGCAAGGCGGTTTGCGGGCGATGACTGAGAAGGATGTCAACGACTACATGGAGACGTTGCTGTCATCGCAACAACCGCCCCCAGGGATGCCTGAATTGGAATTGGGTGCGCTTGGTAATTTCAAACAGTCCAGTATACGCCAAGGCGACGTAGAACGCCAGCTCACTCGCACTCAAAATCAGGTTGAAGAGTTGAAAGCCAGAATCAACCAATTGTCGGGTGAGACACGCGCCTATGTCAACATCTTGGTGGCCGCTGAGGATTCAAGGCGAGCAGCTGCCAAAGGCAGACCGGCTGAAAGACAGGAGTGATCAATGGCCATCCTTGCGCGCGGTATGCAGGGCAACGAGGTAGTTGCTATCCAAGAGCAGCTGACCAAGCTCGGGCATTACAAAGGGCGCATTGATGGAGATTACGGCCCCAAGACGGCTGCAGCTGTCGTGGAATTCCAGCAGCAATTTTTCGTTGACGGTATCGCTGATGAAGAGACACAAAAAGTGCTCGGGCGCGCCGTCACCGTATGGGATGCTCACGACAACCTGCCCTTCCCTGTGCCCATTGGCAAAGCACAGCTGGAATCTGTTTTTGGCGTTATCGAGTATGATGAAGCGGAGGCTGGTGGTGTCATCATCACCAATGGGTGGGAGCACCGAAACATCATCAACGCCAATCTCCCAGTCGTGGGCGATCAACTCATCCACAAAAGGATGGTTGATCCTTTCACGACGGCCCTTTCCAAAGTCAAAGACACCGGAGCCGATGGACTGATCAAGCAGTTCACCGTTTGGTGTCCCCGCCACAAGATGCACGACCCATACAGTGACCTATCCACTCACAGTTGGGGTATCGCCTGCGACATCAACTGGGCAACCAACCCTGTTGGTGTCGTGGGCGACCTACACCCCGATATCATAGCTGCGTTTGAGTCAACTGGATTTGTGTGGGGTGGCCATTGGCGCACCCGAGACGACATGCACTTCCAGTTTGTCAGGCAGTACTGACACAACGCCGCGCCGAGCGGCGACAGGAGGTCTACGATGAAGCACACGCTGAAGGCGGCGTTGATCGTCATCTTGTTGGCAATCCCTGCTGACATCAGGTCAGCTCCAGAGCCTGGATTTGAACTGGAAGTGGCAGAGCCGACCGAGCTGGTTGAACTCACCGCTGAAGAGTTGATGATCCAATTGGCAGTCACCCAGGCCGCGCTCCAACGAGCCCGAGAAAAGCTAGGTGAAGAATCAGAGACCGAATTGGTTGACCTCCTGGAGCAAGGCGGCAAAACGGTCGCTGATTGGAAGGCGGTTGGATGGATAGCGGCGCTCACGGCACTGATCACTTTTTTGATGAACCTGTTGCGCTTTGGACCGCTCGATGAATGGATGACGCTGAAGAAAATCAGGTGGACCAAACCCTACATCAGCGCGGGATTGGGTGCGCTTCTTGGCGGATTCAGCGCCTATCAGGCCGGCGCCGGATTGTGGCCATCTATTACCGCAGGCATCATCGCAGGTTTTAGCGCCATCGGTTTCCACGAAACCACCAAGCGCCGCAAGGTGGAGCACAGGAGCGCCTGATGATCATCGCCAACAGCCTCAAAGATTGGGTGAAACGGTATTGGCTCTGGGTGGTCATCGGAGGGTTGATCATCTTGGTGATACTGGTGAAGCTGCTTCCAACTGGCGACCGAGGCATGCTCAAGCAGCTTCACAAAGCCGAGCGCAAGGCCATCGACCTCCTGAAGGCGAAGCGTGAAGAATTGACTGACCTTGAAACAACGATGGACAATCGCCTATTGGAGCTGAAACGCATCCGAGAAATTGAGGATGAATTCGACAAAGCGAAGGCGCTGGCCGAATTCACGAACAAGGCGAAGAAATGAGATGTATGGCAGCCATTCTCATCTTGACGATGACCTCCCCAGTTGTGGCCCAAGAGGCGACGGCGCTGAAAAAAGGTGAAATCGCGCCGTACACAGGTTTGCTTATGTCAAATCGAAGGGTAACAGAATTATTAGAGGCAGAGATTGAGCGTGACAAACTCAAGGGGCAGCTTCGTGTTGAGCAACGGTACGCCGAAGGATTGGACTTGATGTATCGTGAGCAACTGTTGCGCTCATCCACGCCGCCCAGTTGGTGGCAATCATCTCGATTTCAATGGTGGTTCGGTTTTACAATAGGGGTGGTGGCGACCGGGATGGTCATTTACGGCAGTGTTGAAGTGTACAAGGCGATCAAATGATGAAGATGGTGACAGTGGCGCTCGTGTCCGGAGCACTCTTGGTCGCCCAAGCCCAAGTGGATCCACTGTCAGGAGCGTTGTTTGCGCTGTTAGAATATGGGGTGCTAGGCATAGCATTGGTTGTGTTATTGATTGCTTACATCCGCAAGGATAGACAAGTCAACACGTTGTATATCCGTTTGATTGAAAAATCAGAGCGTGATGCGCATAAATATCATCAGTTGGCTGAGGCACTTAACGATACTCTTCAAGAGCTAACAGACGCTATCCAGTAGGAGCCAACGTGCAATTCTTTGAATGGCTATTTGCCACCGACACTCTTGCGCCCACGCCATCAACAGAGCGCGTTCCAGTCCAATGGGATGAACAACCGCACAATCGTCGCCTCAAAGCTGTGGTACCTAAGATCAAGGCGGCTGCCATCCGCAAGATGGATGAACAATCACGTGACAGGTATGATAACATTGACCGCCATATCACTCGGCTCAGAGCTTTACGGGCGTTGATCAAAGCACGTAAACAGGCGAAGGCAAAGATGGCGAAAAAAGGAAACAACGGAGACACAAAATGCCAAGAGCCTGCCTGAGCTTCAACCTGGAAGAACCCGATGAGCGGCGTGAGCTGAAGCTGGCATTGAAAGCGCAAGACATCCTGGGCGCGCTTTGGGAAGTTGACAACCACCTCCGGAATCAAATCAAGCATGGCGACCTCGATGAGAAGACAAACGCCGAGCTTCAGCGAGTCCGAACACTACTCCACGACAGTATCGACCTCGATGGCTTAGAATAACTCAGCCAAATTGGCCAAGCTCCAATAGTTTCAACATGATCACCTTAATAGCAGACAACCGGTATGTGAAAATCAAGGGCGCCTCCAAGCAGACAATCCGTGAGTTGGAAAGGGCCACATCATACCTGGTCGCAGGCCATAGGTTCAGCCCAGCTTTCAGACGGCGCCGCTGGGACGGGCGTGAACACCTCCTGAAATATAGCAGCAAGGGATATCGAGCGCCGGCCGGCTTGATGGGCGATATCGAGACAACCTTGTTCATGCTGCGTGAAAAATACACGGTGTCTAGGGTGGGGCGCCGGCCGGACAAGGTGCCCTACATATGGAACCCAAAGGTGAGGCTGCGCGATTATCAAGTGAAGGCGGTCAACGCCATCACGACAGATGAACCGAAGGGGCGTGGCATCCTCAAGATGCCCATCCGCTCCGGCAAGACCAAAACCGCGGCCGGAGTCATTCACAAGCTCGGCGCTCGCACGCTGTTCATCGTGCCATCCCAGATGCTGCTTCACCAAACAGCGGAGGCGTTGGAGGAAGCGCTTCAGTGCGACGTGGGGCTCATCGGCGATAGCAACTGGACCGAGGATGAAGTCACCGTGGCCACTATCCAGACCTTGGCCAAGCACCGAGGTGGTGAACGGCTGTGTAAGGGCGGCGCACCCTGCGTTTGTGGCAGGAGGAAGTGCAAAGGCGGTGCCACCTACATCGTCAAGCCGACCGATGACTACAAGCGGATAATCAAAACATATGATTTAGTGGTATTTGATGAATGTCACCATCTGAGGGGTGAGAAGTGGCACAAGGTGTATATGGACTTTGACGCACCCTACCGTATCGGCTTGAGCGCCACCGCCTTCCTGGACAACGACACCGAGCAAGAGAAAGGGGTGATTTGGTTGAAGGCGTGCTGCGGCGACGTACGGGTTGACATCCCGACCTCCCAGCTTATCGAGGATGGCTGGTTGATGAGACAAAATGTTGAGCTGTACCGATGTTCAGAGCCGGACGGGCTCCAAGGCCACCGATGGTCAGTGGGGCTGCGTGACCGAGCTATCTGTGAGAATGAATGGCGCAACAACCGAATCACCGACCTAGCAAAGGCGAAGGTGGAAGCAGGTCTCAGCGTGCTGGTGGTCTCGAACAGGCTCAACCAGACATATCGCCTGAAAGAGATGATGGAGGATGCCGGCTTGATCGTCGCCTCCGTCACTGGGCGTGAGACTTCGGAGATGCGCCGGACGCTGGTTGAGGCGTTTGTAGAAGGCACACTACAAGTGCTAATAGGCACTGTTTTTGGTGAGGGCGTTGACATCCCCAGGGTAGAGTGTGTGATCAATGCGGAGGGTGGCAAGGATGTCAAAGCCACTATCCAGCGGATGAGGAACCTGACGCCGGCCGCAGGCAAGACGCACGCGGTGTTCGTGGACTTCGTGGACACAATGAATGAATACTTCGCCGCACACAGCGTTGAACGCCTTCGGACCTACCGTTCAGAGCCGGCATTCTCCATCAAAATCATGGATTAGAGCCCACCGCAAAAAAACACTTCCTTTCAGCCACCAGGTCAGCTAGGGTCCTGGTGGTTGGTAGTTGTACACCAATATCATTCACATAGCTGAGGCCGCTCTGTCTTGGTGAGCACGTGCCCTCCATGTGCTGTACAACCATCGAGGCAGAGCGCGCCGCCATGCCTGCCTTGAGGAGTGGCCGTGAAAATTGACGATGCCCCTTTCAATGAGCCTGAATTGGTTCCCATCGAGCGTGCCTATTATGAGCTGAGTCATACGGCATTTTCTGCTTGGATCATGCTGGCAGCAACCAGGCCCGACAACCTGTCTAGCAAGGCCTACGTTTCCAGAACATTGGGTCATTCCATAGGGCATACGAATAAGATATTGCTAGAATTGGTTTTGCGAAATTACGTTTGGATACATGCGAAGGAAAAAAACGTGGGTTCGAAACGCCCAGTCAGCCTGCGTAAGAAGCCGCTAATTGCTGGGGTAAGCCAATTTGTGAAATTGAATAATTTTAGGACTCCAACTGGGCAATTCGAAATTGGAAGCACACTTCCACCAGAAAAAACAGAGACTGTTGAAAACGCTGGGGAAGATACCCAAATGTTATGTCAACATGCAAAAACTCATTTTACGAATTTTTACCATCAAACGCAAAATACATCCGGAGCCACGCCGGTACAGCACGGGAAGTGTGAATGGAATGGGTTCAAAACTGACAGACACAAATTTGTCCAATCGCCGTTATACTCCATAAATCGTCCCACTATATCAAAAGGTATATACAAACCGAAGCACCCGAAGCGCAAAGATGTGGGTTCGCAAAATTCCAATCCCACTATATCTAGAGGTAGTGAAATACGAAACCAGTTTCCAATCCCTTTATATAGTTTTATAGAAAAGGTTTCTAAAAAGAATCAGGAAAGAAAAGAAAAAGAAAAAAGGAGGCGAAGCCTCCTTGCGCAAAAAAAATCCCAAATCCAAGCTGGACTCGCTCCAGATATCGATTGGTCAGAGCTTGATCAAAGAGGCGAGCCCAAGATCAGCTTCGCACCCAGCGATGATGAACGCAGGCGAATGATCAAGGTGCTTGATCGTTCAGCAACAGACCGTCACCGACAGCGGATGGTCCGGAAGCTCGGCATTGAGTTCATGCGCATCTACACCCGATACAGAAAGGCACTGCTCATCCAGCGTGGTGCCATTGCCTCCGCCAAGTCATTCTCAATTCACGACAAAGAGCGGCCGCACGCACAAGCGGCTGGAGAGATGTGCATTAGAAAGGAAGTGACACCACGGCAAGTGCTCACATACTGGCACTACAACATCAAGAGCTTCGCCCAGAAGGGGCTGAAGTTGCCATCGTTGAGCTTCTTGAGCAGCCCAGCCAACATTGAATCGGTGGCGTGTGCTGACCTCGATGAAATAGAACGGCAGCAGGAGTTGAAGAAACGCAACGCCGCAAGACCGGCCAGAGGTGATGGGTTTGATCCATCAGACCTTGATCGGCGTATCCGGCCGGTGTTGCTGAAGGCTGGATTTGACCTCGATGACTGGGATGACCGAGCGTTGATGACCATCCAGGCCGGCGCTCGGACGGTCGCAATGGGGGTGAAGATTTTCATCTCATCGAATATGAAGCCGATGGTCATGACTGTGGCCAGAGAGCTGTATGGTTGGGAAGACAAATGAGATTGCCGGATGAGGTGGCAGACTTCGCCACGAATGCCCGAGCGCGATACTTGGGCCGGTGTCGATGTGACCCCAAGCGGTGCCTCTGTCACGAGAAACTGAGAGTGGCGGTGGCGGCGTATGAAGCCTGCGTGCCGCAGATATTCTGGAATGTGAAGGAAGGCGATGTTGAATTCAACAAGCGAGTCTTCCAGCACGAGGTCACGACCTACGTGAACAACCTGAACATGGCGTTGAAGCGTGGGTATGGGCTGCTGTTCATTGGTGCCAACGGGGTGGGCAAAACGATGTTCATGAGCTACATCCTGATGAAGGCGATCAAGGCTGGCCGGACGGCATACTACACATCCATGCCCCAGATGGACTATGATGTGAAGGCCGGATGGGGCAATAAGGCCCTAGAGCAGCGTTTACGATGGTTGCTCACATCAGATTACATGGCCATCGATGAAATCGGCAAAGAACATGGTCAGAGTGGCTCCTACAGTGATGTTCAACTGGAGCGAGTGCTCAAAAAACGATGTGATGATGCCCTACCCACCCTGATTGCCACAAACATGCCCTATGATCAGCTGGTGAGACGGTACGGCAACACAGTGGGTTCGATGTTGATTGGACACTTCCGAGTAGCGTTGCTTGAACCGGGTGACTACCGCGGCAAGATGCAAGGCCGGATGACCAGTGAGATGGGGTATGACGACGACATTTGACGTTGATTATGAGGAAGATGTGTTGGCGACGGCGCTGGTTGACACGAGCTTCTTGAAGCGCGCCTGTCGAGTCTTGGACGCGCACCACTTCCACTCATCGCAGCACGGGTGGATATGGTCGCAGTGTTCTGAGTTTTGGAAGACCTACAAAGAGCAGCCGACGCCAAAACTGATGCTCACCCGAGCCAAACGTGACTTCAAGACCGATGAGGAGGTGGAAGTGGTCTTGAGGCTCACCAAGCGGTTGTACAAGCGCCGGCCGAAGGCGGCCGCGGCAGCGCTCGATGAGATGACCCGGTTTGTCAGAACCGTGAACGCCCAAATCTCGATGGAGGCAGCGGCGACCTCTCTTGAGAAGGGCAAATTGGATGAGGCGTACACCTCGCTGCTCCAGCTGGTGAAGCACGATGTGACAGCCATCCCATACATTCATGGAAGGTGGATTGAGGAGTTTGAGCAGCGGCAGCAGGAGCGCAAGTTCAGGAAAGAGCACCCTGAAGAGTTCACGCGCATCCCGACAGGCTTCAAGAAGGTGGACAGCATCATCGATGGAATTGAGCTGGGTGAGTTTGGGATGGTGATGGCCACGACAGGCAAGGGCAAATCGATCATGCTCAACAACCTTGCCTACAATTCGGTCAAACGAGGATATCCAACAGCCTACTTCACCCTTGAGATGCCCCTGCGCCAAATACAGCAGCGCCAGGACGCAAGGTGGCTCCGGATGGACTACAACAAGTTCAAGCGGTGGGACTTCAAACCGAGCGAGTTGAAGCAAATCGAGCGCCGGCTGGCGAAGGTGCGCAAGCAGTACTCCAATCTGCTCCATGTCATTGAGATGCCGCTCCGGCGCTGTAACATCCTGACCATCCGTGAAGCGCTCGATGACCTCAACGTTCAATATGGATTCAGGCCCAAGCTTGTCCTGGTGGATAGTGCTGACCACATGAAGGGCTCGGGCCAGCGCTTTGAGAGCTACAGATTGGAACAGGCGGAGGTGTATTGGGACCTGGCAGGGTTGGCCCAGGAGGGATACGCAGTTTGGACGTCCACCCACGCCAAAGCCGAATTTTCGACCAAATTGGCAACGGCAGAGGCTGCTGCTGAGTCATACGACAAGGTGCGAATCGTCGACATCGCGATGTCTCTCAACGAGCCTGAGAAAAAGACACGCACAACCCGAGTAATTATGGATGATGACGATGAATTGGATGAGATGAAAGAGCAGCAGGAGGCGATGAAGGGGCGTGCCAAAGGCAAATATTTGGAGCTGTACCTTGCCAAATATCGGGATGGCGAGTCATTGGTGAAGGTGCCGTTGGACGCTGAGTTTGCCAAAATCTATATCAGCGAATTGGAATCATGAAGTTTGACGTTGAGGGATACATCCGAGACAATTTGGATGGCGTGAAGGAAGGTTCCACCGGGCAGCTCAGCGCGATATGCCCCTGGTGCGGCAAGCCTGACCACTTCTATGTGGACATTGAGACTGGCCACTACATCTGCCACCGGTGCGATGAGCGTGGGCGCCGGCTGATTGGATTGGTAGCGTGGGTGGAAGGGTTGACATATTCGGAGGCTGGCAGCTTCATGATGAGGCGTGCCATCCAATTCCGGCGCAAACGGACGCTGCCCAATTTGGTGGAAGTGATCAGAGGCCTCCGGCCCAACATTGGAAACGATGATGGAAGTGTGGATGGAGAATTGGTGGAAGCGCCGCTGCCACCGGAGTACAAGGCGGTGTGGAGGAATGGCCAATTTTGGATGCCAAAATATCTGAAGCAGCGCGGCATCAAGAAGGTCACCGCCAAAACTTGGGAGCTGGGATATGCGGACAGAGGCCGATATGCCGGCCGCGTCATCATCCCAATCGAGTGCCCCAACGGCAGAAGCTTCACATCCAGGGATACGACCGGTGAACAGCATCCCAAGTATCTGAACCCGCCAGGCGCCGATCACGGTCGGCTTTTGTTGGGGTGGAAGCACGCTGACCTGCGAGCCGATATCGTGTTGGTGGAAGGTCCATTGGACATCATCAAGGTTTGGCAACATGGCCTCCGTGGATATGCGTTGTCGGGCAAGGTGCTACACCCAGAGCAATTGGTGCTGCTGTTCCAAAAGCCTGCGAGCGCCGCAGTGACCTTGATGTTGGACCCTGAAGAGGCGACGGCGCCATATGAGGCAGCGAGCAAATTGACGGCGCACTTTGAGCGCGTTTATATCGCCAAGCTGCCGGAGGGCGTGGACCCGGGCAAATCGACCAAACAGCAGGCGCACGCCGCCTACAATGATGCGAAGCGCTTCAAGGGTGCTCGATCAGCGCGATTGGCGGCCAAATTGGCAAAGTCAAGGATGGAATTGGACAAATTTCGCTAGTGATGTATGGTATTTAGAAAAAAGTTCAGTCAGAGCCAAAAAAAACCTTGACCTTTGCGTGTATTGAGCTTATTCTAAAACAGTTCAGAAGGGAGAAACGAACATGGGCTCAGTACACAACCAATTTGACGACAAAGGCCGTGAAAAAGTCCAATGCCGCGAATGTGGCGAGTGGCACCACCGGTTGGACGTTCACGTCAGTCGGAAGCACGGCATCAAGGTCGCAGAGTACCGCAGCCGCTATCCAGGCGCGCCCACTATCAGCGAGGCCGCTTCAGCACAAGCAGCCAAGGGCCAAAAGAAGGCAGAAGCGCCGGCCGCTAATCCGGTTTTGGAGGCACCTGTGATCACAGAGCCCGGTTCCAAGCCAACCAAACTCGACATCGGCGTTGTCACCATGGCCATCCGCTCCGGTCTCACCGAGGCCGAGCAGGCGATGGTGCCGCCAAACAACGACAAATTCCACCCAGGCGAGCGCGAGATGGAAAACTGGGAATTCATGGCGCTCGCGGCAACCACCGGTGAAAATTGCTACGTGTACGGCCCAACCGGCTGCGGCAAGACCTCTGGTTTCAAGCAGCTCGCAGCCATTCTCAACCAGCCGGTCACCCGAATCAACTTCAGCCAGGCCAGC
>Ga0209536_100010003_pt1 | contig 14033 bp, 13 predicted proteins | sample DeeMarSeWOR28_12_FD_187461 | JGI IMG/M metagenome (GOLD analysis project Ga0209536, IMG submission 187461) | Marine sediment microbial communities from White Oak River estuary, North Carolina - WOR-2-8_12 (SPAdes) (version 2) | ecosystem: Environmental > Aquatic > Marine > Intertidal zone >...
CCGCAGGTATTGATGATGATGATATCCGCATCATCCGGATCTGCTGTTATCCGGTATGACCGGTGCACCAGCTGACCGGTAAGAACCTCTGAATCTACCAGATTTTTTGCACATCCCATGGATGTAATATGTACTTTTTTCATTCCCGGAAAAATAACCCCTCGACAAATGATTGCGGATCAAACGGGGCCATATCATCCACCTTTTCACCCGTCCCGATATACTTTACCGGAATATCCAGTTCCCGGTTGATCGCCAGGACAACGCCGCCTTTTGCCGTACCATCCAGTTTGGTCAGGAAAATACTGTCAACTCTGGCAACATTTTTAAATTCACGAGCCTGATTTATTGCATTCTGCCCCGTGCTTGCATCCAGAACGAGGATCACCTCATGTGGTCCGTCAGGCACCTTTTTTTGAATAACTCTGAAAATTTTATTCAGTTCAGCCATAAGATTACTTTTTGTATGCAGGCGTCCTGCGGTATCGATGATCAGATAGTCAACCCCTCTTGCCTGGGCGGCCGAAATAGCGTCAAATACAACGGCCGATGGATCGGCGTTGGCCTGATGCCGGATAACATCACTGCCGATGCGGTCTCCCCAGATGGAAAGCTGTTCGATTGCTGCCGCCCGAAATGTATCTCCGGCAGCCAGGAGGATCCTATTCCCCCGGCTTTTGTAATAATGCCCGAGTTTTGCGATCGAAGTCGTTTTACCGGTACCGTTCACCCCGACAACCAGAATAATCTTCAATCCCTGAGCAGGCATTTCCTCCGGCGGACGGTGTAATATTTCGGTAACCTCCTCATGGATCAGCCTTTCCAGTTCCTCACTTGTTTCATACTTTTCAGCCCGCACCCGGGTTTTAAGTCTGTCAATGATATGTAAACTTGTAGTAACACCAACATCACCGCTAATGAGTATTTCTTCCAGTTCTTCCAGCAGGTCATCATCGATTTTTCGTTTTGCGGTGAAGATCCTGTTGATCCGGCTGAACACCCCCTCACGGGTTTTTTTTAGACCGGATTGTATTTTTGAAATGAAAGCGTTCATAATTTATCCACTTTATTTTTAACCCCGCAATACCATGCAAATATTCCAGGCTCTTGCCCTGCCGTTCATGACCAGCATTCATGATCCCAAACCAAGAATCCCTGTATCATGAAAATGGATTGAATAGTTTTGCCACTTCGAGCATTAGAGAAGGCCTTTTGCGCAAGGCTGTCTGAAATATTTTTGACAGGGTTTGCTGCTGCCGGGGTAGCACCTGCAAATTCCTGGCGGTCTCATTAAGATCCTGATCACTTAACTTCTGGATTGCCAGTTTTATCTTATAGTAAAGCCGTTGATTCCGCCCAACCCGGTTGTCCCACAGTTTTTCATAGCGTGAAAGGAAATCCTGTGAAGGATCTCCTTTTTTTACCGACTCTGCCGCGACCAGCCCCGCCATCCGGCCACCGACCATGGCTCCGGCAATCCCACCTCCGCTTATCGGATTGGTCTGACAGGCAGCATCGCCAGCCAGCAATAAACCATGACCCGAGATCTTCGCAGGACGGTTTGCACACGGAACCCCTCCCATGCTTTCAGCCAATATGGGCTTCCCCGGAAACGAGCGTTCTAAAAATTGGCCCAAACGCTCTTCTGCTGAGATACCGTGTACCTGGTTTCCTGCAATCCCCAGTCCGATATGGGCACGCTGTTCACCTTTGGGAAATACCCAGGCATAGCCCCCGGGAAAGTCAGCCTGAGAAAAGTAAAACACACATGTATTCTGATCAACATTCATATTGCCCAGCGTCACCTGATAACAAGTCTCCATATCCCGCATGGTAACTGCTGAAGATATGCCGGCCCATCTTCCTATACGCGATTCAACCCCGTCCGCACCGATAACCAGTTTTGCCTCAATTTCAGTCTCCCGGCCATCGATCAGGGCCCGGACACCGGATATCTGTTTTCCTTTGAGGAGTAATCCGGTGACATTTGCACGGGTAACCACATCGGAACCCGCCGCTGCCGCACGTGCTGCAAGGTCGGCATCAAAGATTTTTCGATTCAGAACAAAACCTTTTATTTTGACCTGCGGGTAAATTTCTGTTCCATCCGGTGACACAAATTTAAACTTATTTATGGTTGCGCTGATCCAGCGTTGATCAAAGTTATCTGCAAAAAATTCTCGGGCAACATCCTCACCGATCGCCTCGGCACAACGGACCGGTGATCCTGTCTCCCGATCCTTCTCCATCAATAGGACCGAAGCACCGCTCTGTGCTGCCGCATGCGCAGCCATTGTCCCTGCCGGACCTGCCCCCACCACGATGATATCGTATCGTTGATTAATGCCCATACATTTCCAATGCTTTCACAGGACAGATCATCACACAACGGTTACACGCGGTACAGAGTTCCTCTGCGATTTCCAGATAAGTCGCACTGAGTTCCATACAATTTTCCGGGCATACACCTACACATACCCCGCAGAGATCACATCGGTCTTCATCAATTAAAACCACCATTCATTTACCCATAAAGTTCGGATAGCTCATGCCAAATCTTTTCCCGAAATACAATCGGGTTCCAAAAAATCCGGCGACCATTACCATCAGGTATACCGGCCATTTCAGGCAGATGCTCAGAGCAAAGAAAAAAATCCCGAATTTTGTGGTTCGGATTGAATCGGCAATCTCTCTGGTCACTGCCGTGCGGATAAAAAAGGGCAAAGACAAACCATAAAAAATCATCGCCTGCATGTCATTCAGTATAAATGTCGAAACCGCACCCGCAATAAATAGCGAAAAAGAGGCGATAATAATTTTTTCATGACCAAATTTAACCGCCAAAGTCTTTTTCCCCGCCTTACGATCCCCTTCAATATCAGGAAAGGTGGTAAAAAAATAAAGGGAAGTATTAAAACTGATATACGGAATAACATCCGTGAGTATCGAAGATCCCCATGGATTGACAGCCAGCCAGCCAATGGCAAACGCCAGTCCGCCCATCACGGCGTTCGCGAACAGGCTCCCCCATGGCCGGTCTTTTAAGCGAAAGGGGGCATAATTATAGAGGAGACCGGTTAACGCAAAAAAAAGTAAATAGGTGATACCCAGCGCCCGGTTAAGATAGAATCCCAAACCAATGGAACCAACGGCCAGGACAACAACCTCGATCATCGCATTCCTGACCGGAATCATCCCGTCAGCGATAAAGAACAATTTTTTGTTTTGCTGGTCACTCTCGATATCGCATAACTGATTGAGGACAAAGACACTACCCATCAGCATACCGTAAGTTATCAGCAGCAGGGTTAGTGTGAGATAATCGATCTCTGGACCAGAAAGCATCGGAGCATATATCAGATACTTGTATCCGATGAAATAACCGGCAAGCATCGTTGACCAACCGGGGAAAAACAATATAGGTCGGAGTATAAAAAAGTAATCAAGGAATGCAAGGCGATTACGATTCATTACGCGCTTTCAGTTGCTCTTCCTCTATGGGAATCGGATATTCACCGCTGAAGCATGCCGTGCAGTATTCCTGACCGTTCTCTTTTGGCATGGCACTAAGCATTTGATCCAGAGATAGATAGGCCAATGAATCAACGGCAAGATATTTTTCTATTTCCTGGATGGATTTCTTATTTGCGATAAGCTCATCCCTGGTCGGGAAATCCATACCGTAAAAGCACGGATGTCTGATAGGTGGCGAGCTCACCCTGATGTGAACTTCTTTTGCACCAGCATCCCGGAGCCGCTTTACCAGACCACGAAGCGTCGTTCCCCGGACAATCGAATCATCAACGATAATCAGCCGCCGGTCCTTAACCACTCCACCGACCGTGTTGAATTTGATCCTGACATTCATGTCGCGCAGCTTCTGTTTTGGATGAATGAACGTTCGGCCGACATAATGATTTCGGATCAGTCCAATTTCAAATTTCGCTTCACTTCTTGCCGAATATCCAAGCGCAGCCGTATTGCTGCTGTCCGGAACACTGATCACGATCTCAGCATCACACGGCCTCTCTTCGGCAAGATTCTTACCCAGTTTCCGGCGGGTTTTGTCCACATATTCTCCGAATATCTGGCTGTCAGGCCTTGAAAAATATATAAATTCAAATACACAGTGCCGAGGTTGGGTTTTGGTCGGCAAAGGGAATGACTTCATCCCTTTTTCATCAACAACCAGCATTTCGCCGCATTTTACATCTCTTTCATAGACGGCACCGATCAGATCAAATGCGCAGGTTTCGCTGGCAAATATATAACTATCGTCCTTACGCCCAATGGCAAGGGGTCTGAAACCGTTTGGATCGCGCACAGCAATTAACTTGTTGCGGGTCAGAAATACCAGGGAAAAAGCGCCTTTGATCTGACTGGTCGCATCCATTATCTTTTCTTCAATCGTCTCTTTGCGAGATTTTGCGACCAGATGCAGAATGACCTCACTATCGGTGGTCGTCTGGAAAATCGACCCTCGATCTTCCAGATCGCTTCGTAGTGAATGCGAGTTAACCAGGTTACCGTTGTGGGCGACACCAATGGTACCCAGTTTGTGATTGACCACGATTGGCCCGATATTCTGTATCGTGGAGGCGCCTGTAGTTGAATAGCGGTTGTGCCCGATAGCGATATGCCCTGTCAGCGCAGAAAGTGCTTTGTCATCAAACACATCCGAGACCAGACCCATCCCCAGATGCTTATAGACCTGTTCCCCGTCGCTGCTGGCAATACCGGCACTTTCCTGACCACGGTGCTGCAGTGAGTAAAGACCCAGGTAGGTCCACACGGAAGCCTCCGGGGTTCCGTAAACCCCAACAATACCGCAGAACTCCCTGGGACGATCATCATCAGGATACATATATATACATTCCTTTAAATCAAAAATCAGATTAACTTAATATGGTTGGAAAAGATCCATGGACGGTTCAAATAGTAGGCCTCGACACGGTATACACCCGGTTGATCAACCTCAAAAACCAGTTCCTGACCTTTTTGGGCGCTGATTTTTTTACCATTCCATATTAAATGTACCAGCGCTGTTTGAGGTAAATTTACATGAAGATGAGTATATTTATCAAATTTTAATTGGCCGCCAATATGTTCCCGTTTGTGTCTGTTTTCTGCATAAAACCGGAATCCGTGGGCATCACCACAGTAATTATTTGAGATAAAACAGCGACAATTAAACAGACTTTTATAAATATTTTTTATGTCCGCTGAATAATTTCCTTCACCGGCCAGAGCATTTTCAGTGAGGACATGTGTTCTGATCGTTTTAAAAAGCACTTTATATCTGAAAATGGTAATCTGAAATAATCCCCACAGGCGATACAGGTGTCCGTGGGCATCCACACCGCCAATGCCCACAACCGGACGGATCGTGTTCAGTTCATCCCATTTTGCAAGTGTTTCGGGCATCGGTGATATGATCGATCTTCGGGGATGCATTGCCCGCCAGTATTTATTTAAATGGGTCAGTCCTTCCATCCATTCAGACATCTGGTTCCATATTTCAATTCCATTAAAATGTCCGGACTCCCAGACCTTCCATGGATATGGCGGATAGGCCTTGATCGCTGAACGCTTTTCATCGGGATGGGCAATGATACCATAACCGCCCTGGCGGTTCACCGCCTCAACGTATTCAAGCGGACTGATGCCCTGCGGAACTTCCGCGTCAACATTAAACGCGAGATAATGATTCAAGTCATCCGCATCGTTAATTTCATATCCAATGATCACCAGAACACCGTCATACCAGCCTTCAAGCTGATCACGTTTTGGCTGCAGTGTATTGTGATCGGTAAACATTAAGAAATCCAGATCAACCTCTCCGGCAATTTTGGCGATTTCCGGAATTGGTCTTGATCCGTCACTATAGGTTGAATGAATATGAATTACACCCACATATTCATGCAGTTGATCATGCATAATAATCCTTTAATTGCTCATATTACCTGAGAAGAACATCAATCCGCACTGCTCATCATAAAACTCAGGTTAAAGGTTCAGCAGCAGAACGCCCAGAGTTATTCCAACCAGATTGGCTGTAAGATCCTTCCAGGAAAAAAAATTATTTGGCCGTGTCCGGTCAATCGATTCCTTGACCAGCCCCAGACTGAAGGTGAGACCGATGCCGACTTTAACCGCATCCCTTTGTGATGCCTCAAATTGCCGCATGGCAATTTGCGCTGTGAAAGTCGTCGCGATCATACTCCCGGCAACATGCCTGATTTTATCTTCTCCAAACCAGTCATCCGCCCTGTTCATGCCGACACCTAACGAATCACCCGGTACACCGGCGTGGACAATATTCATAACCCCAATAATTGTAATCTGTATCAAAATAATTTTAAAATTCAATCCTTACTCCCAGCACCGGTACCATACTTTCCTTTCCCGGAATAAAATTATATGTCAATTCCATCGCCTGATCGAATTTAAACAAATTAGCATCGACATAAGCATCGAGCATGATCAGCACATAGGTCAGGCCCAGGTACCAGCTGTGCACCGATCGCCGGTCCTTATAGTAACTTTCTCCCGTATCAGTATACTTAACGGAGTAATTGATCACATTATAAGCAAATGTTGAGAATATACCCAGTGAGACCACCCCTTTGATATACGACTCGTTGTAGACCTGCCCCCAGCCGGGGACCATTGCAGATCTGGCAACGGCGCCCCAGGGCGATTTCAACGGCAAATCTGAATGTAATCCACCCTGCCATGGTTCGTATTTGCTATTCACATATGTATCAATGACGTCAAGGATATTTATGGCATATATCTGGAGGAAAAACGCCAGATTCGTGCGCGCCGGACCCAGATATTTATCATCTCCCGTATCGTTCCACTTGGTCCAGTTATGGATCGAGCTATACAAAAATGACAAGCTAAGACCATAAAAAATAACAGCTTTACCGGGTTTTTCCTGATGAATCTGCCCGAGTCCAGGAACGATTGCAGATCTGACCAGGTCAGGCCAGAGCTGATAATCCAGGGTATCTGAATGCGCTGTAAATGTAGAATCCTGAGCATAAACTGCGTGGAATCCTGTAAGAAGACAGAGTATCAGTGTGAGTCGTATACTATTGTTGAGGCACAATGACTTCAAGCGCTTTCGGAATTATTGAAATATCTAATGATTTCTTCTCGAGCGACATTAGTTCACCATCGAGATGAACCGCAAACCCTGTTTCAGATTCGACCTGCATATTTGTTGTGCGATCAATACTGACCTGGGGCATGCGGGTATGTTTGCCCGTATATACACCAAGCAGGTTTTTGTAAATCTCAGGTTTGCTCAGATCCCTGATAATCGTAAGATCAAGCAGGCCATCATCCATGATTGCAAATGGTGTCAATTTAAAACCACCACCAAGGCTGATCCCATTACCCACGGTGATCATGAACAGTTTTTCTTCCCGAACGGTTGAATTGAATTTGATGCGAATTTCAGGAGGTCGGTACTTATAAATTGTTCTCAGAACGGAATAGAGATAGATCGCGTTTCCGCGTAACCGTTTTACCATTTGACTTTCACGCACAACCCATGCATCAAAGCCGATCCCCAGGCCATTAGGGAAAAAGACACTATCTGCTGAACCAACATCCACCGCTCTGGTGCGGCCTGAAAGCAGCGTGTCAAAAGCGGCATTCAGCTGTAATGGAATTCCCATTGCCTTGACAAAATCGTTGCCGCTGCCAACCGGAACGATCCCAAACCGGTGTGATTTGCCGATCAGGCCATTAACCACCTCGTGAATGGTACCATCCCCTCCAACAGCAATAATATTTTCAAAAGTACCGCAGGCCTTATCCGCAATCGCAACGGCCTCTTTTGGAGCTGTTGTATAACTCAGATCAAAATCCAAACCGGCCGCACGACACATTCCCTCTAACCGGAGGGCTATACGGGCACACTTACCGCGTGCTGCGGTTGGATTTACGATAAATTTATAATTTGACACCGACCCTCCAGATACTAAGACATCAAAATTGTATGGATCTGATGATCCTAATTCACCAATCCGATGCAATCAATTTCAATCAATACATTTTTTGGCAGGCAGCTGACTTCTACCGTTGAACGGGCCGGCATTGACTGACCGAAATAATCCGCATAGATCTCATTGACCTTCGGAAAATCACCCATGTTTTGCAGATAGATCGTAGTCTTTATGACCGAATCCAATGACCCGCCGGCTGCCTCCATGACAGCTTTCAGGTTCTTCAGCACCCTATTCGCCTGTATCGCTACATCACCCGTGACCAGCGCACCGGTTTCCGGATCGATGGCGATCTGACCGGAGGTAAAAATAAAATTCCCGGAGACAACAGCCTGACTGTATGGCCCGATGGGTTCAGGTGCCGCTTTTGTATGGATAATTTTTCGGTTCATTACAAAATCCTTTTTTCTTTAAGGCATGGGAAAAATAGGTATCCTCCCCATGATTGTCAAGATGCATTGATGTTTTACGTGAAACTGATATTTCTTGAAAAAATATCAATTAAAAACTTGATTCTTAATTCCTGCTTATTAAAATGTTCCTGGGTGATGAAACGCATTGTTAATATTTTGTGAATAACTTTTAATTATTCACAGGTTGTTTGTCTATCATCTCGCCCAGAGACAACCCCTGGAAAATAGTTATTATCCGTAAGTCTATAATAATTAACAGTTTATGCTTACTAATACAGGCTTAGTCTCATTAAATCATAGAGTTAGAATGATTTCAGGCAGATTTTGCATCTGATTTTCGCTTGTGGATAAGTGAACAGGAGATAGATCAATTGAACATGGTGAGTAGTGCTGAGAGTATTGCAAATTCGCCTCAGGAAATATGGCAGAAAAGTCTCGAAATTATCCGTGAAAACGTTAATCCCAGAAGTTATCAAACCTGGTTTGCACCCCTCAAACCCATTCATTTAGATGATACCGGCTTGACGCTCGGTGTCCCAAATAAATTCTTTTGTGAATGGCTGGATAATCATTATTTGAAGATTCTGCATAATGCCCTTGCTCAGGCTTCCGGTCAATCCCTGAGTGTACAATATCAGGTTCTCGATGAGAAACCTTTCTCCCCCTATACATCTCCGGCAATCAAAATCCATGAAAAAGAAAGCAAACCCGCGCAAGTAAAGTATGAATCAAATCTTAATGCACACTACACATTCGAGAATTTTGTGGTTGGTGACGGTAGTCGTTTTGCCCATGCCGCGGCAGTAGCTGTCGCGGAAGCACCCGGTAGTACGAATTATAATCCACTGCTCATTTATGGGGGTACGGGCCTGGGAAAAACACATCTGGTTCAGGCAATTGGAAACCGGGTACGCGAGTTGCGGCCAAATCTGAAAGTATATTATACATCGAGTGAAAGTTTTACGAGCCATTTTATATCTTCCATACAGCAGAACAAAGCCATTGAATTCTCGCAATTCTACCGCTCCTGCGATGTACTGTTGATCGATGATATCCAGTTCTTTAACAACAAAGGTAAAACCCAGGAAGAGTTCTTTCATACTTTTAATGAATTGCATCAGAAAAAGAAACAGATCGTCCTGACCTCCGACCGGCCGGTTGCCGATCTGGGTTTTCTTGAAGAACGTCTGGTCTCAAGATTTCAATGGGGGCTGATCGCAGACGTCCAGCCGCCTGATCTTGAAACCCGTATTGCCATTTTGCAGAAAAAGTGTGAGGAAAATCAGCTCGAGATCCCCAGTGAGATCATCGAATACCTGGCGGTGAATCTGACCCATAATATCCGGGAATTAGAGGGCGCACTGACCCGCCTGCTGGCCCAGGTTCTGCTGACCCACACTGAACCGACTCTGGATATCGCCAGGATGGTGGTCAGCGAAATAGGTAAACCGGCAAACAAACAAATAACCATAGAACAGATCATTCAGCTGACGGCCAAGAACTTCGATGTACCGGAAGACCGTTTTATGAAAAAAGACCGCAAAAAACATGTGGCAATCGCCAGACAGGTAGCCATGTATCTATCGGTCGAACTTACGCATCATTCCACGGTGAATATCGGATTGCATTTCGGCGGGCGGGATCATGCAACAGTTATCTACGCGCACCGTGTCGTTGCGCAACGGATGAATGACGACGCGGTATTTAAAAATAAAATTATGGAATTGCGGAAACGGCTGGAATACACGATTTAATTACTTCTTAATCCCTTTAATAAAGCAATATCCTCCTGAAAAGCCTGTTCATCGCCTGGAATTTCAAGATAACCGGGAACATATTCAAATCTGGCATCATTCATCAGTCTTTCAAAAACCGATTCTCCCAGAAATCCCCGGCCAATTCTTTCGTGCCGGTCAACCCGGGATCCCAGATCTTTTTTGGAATCGTTCAGGTGAAATGCTTTGATGTTGGTTAAGCCAATAATTTCGTCGAACTTTTGGATCGTTCTTTCATATTCCACTGCACTTCTCAAATCATAACCGGCGGCAAAAATATGGCATGTGTCAACACATACACCGATCCTGCGACGCTCTATAACCGCGTCGATTATTGCCTTTACCTGTTCGAAGGTGTATCCAAGGTTGCTGCCCTGGCCTGCGGTTGTTTCAATCAGAAGGGTTACCGGCGATCCATTGAGATTTTCCATGACCCGGTTGAGACTCTCAGCGATCTGCTGCACCCCCCACGTCTCCCCCTTACCGGTATGGGCACCGGGATGAAAAATAAGATAATCGATCCCAAGCAGGGCACACCTTTCAATTTCCGCAAAGAAAGCCTTCTGTGACTGTTCCAGTTTTGCTGTTTCGTTTGCACAAAGATTGATCAGATAACTGTCATGTGCCGCCAGCGGTTTATTCCGGAATGCAGATCCCGCAAGATTTTTTTTAAAGGTGGCGATCTCTTCCCCGGAGAATATTTTTTCGCGCCATTGATTTTGATTTTTCGTAAATACCTGAAAGGTTTCACAGTTCAATTCCAGGGCATTTTGTATAGCATTCGCTATTCCACCTGAAATGGAAACATGTGCGCCGACAATCATGAACACATCCTATTTTTTATAGCTTAACCGTTCAAATTCCGATTCAAGTTCCTTTATGTAATCGGTTTTAAATACAATGATTTTTTCAATAATTTCCTGAAATTCTGGACCGGCAATTTCCTCTGTCAGTTGCCGGTAAAAATCGATCTGAAAATTTATTAGTGATATTGCAAGTTTTGTGGCTTCCACAAAATTCAGATTTTCAATATCAAAAGCACTGATTTGCCAGGCTTTACTGAATTGCATGGTATAATTTTCCAGATGACCTGAATTTAGTGGTTCTTCCCCTTCGAAGGAAAATTCGAGGTCCAGTTTTTTAATGTGTTTCTTGTGCTGTTCAATCAGTTTTTGCAGAATATATTTCGTGCTGAACTGATTGGTTTTAAGCACACATGTTTTATAAAATTCAATGCAACGTGATTCAATCGATCTGCTGAATTCGTTCAAAGAAATTACGGTCTCCACAACAAAATCCTTTCATGTGACCGAGCGTTCAAGAGAGATCTGATCAACCAGCTGTTCAAAAATCTTACGGGTTTGTATATGCAGATCTTCCAGCGTTCCGTTATTATCGATCACAAAATCTGCCCACTTCCGTTTTTCCTCCAACGGAATTTGACGGTTTACCCGTGCGATGATATCCTCCTCCTTCAATTTATCACGCTCTTTAACCCGTGCAATCCTTTTTTTCAGGCTGGTATACACAACAATAATGGCGTCGAACATCTGCTCGATGCTGATCTCATAAATCAGTGCTGCATCAATTACGATCAGCGGATATCGCTGAGAGAATCTCGCTTCTTCCATCTCTTCCACAATTTCCGCTACCATCCGGGGATGGACCAGTTTATTCAGCAGATGTGTTTTTTCCTCATCCCGAAAAGCTATGCTGGCCAGGAGATGACGATTTAATCTGCCATTTCGGGAAAAAATCTTCTTCCCGAACGCGGCCTGCAGTTCATTTTGCAAGTTTTTATCTTTGCCGATAATTTGTTTGGCCTTCCGGTCGACATCTATCACCCTGCACCCGAATTCTTTCAGTATCTCGCAAACACTGCTCTGACCGCTACCGATACCTCCGGTCACCGCGATGACTTTGGGATTTTTATATTTACGTTTTCTCTGCATTTATTTACCTTAATTATAGGTCAAAGAGTGATATTATTTTGAATGGTTATCATCATTAATCTTTCCGGATGACTTTCGTGCATAACGCTCAGTGAGCGCTATCTGATAACCGATAGTTTACCCATTTTTGATTCATTGGCCGTCCTGGCAGTATAAATATATATACCTGCAGCTACCTGTTCACCGCTCTCATTTTTTAAATCCCACTGCATCCCGCCAAAGGCTGACAGAGGATGCAATCTACGGATCATTGTTCCATGGAGATCAAATATACGAATTTCGGTATCATCGGGCACATTTGCAAAAATAATCATTTCTCCTCTGCCTGCCGGTTGTGGATACGGCAACAGGTTTTGAAGAGAGCCCGAAGAGCGCGCCAGACTTATTTCGTTCCCTTCGATAAATATCTGTCCATCGGCACTCTGCAGGTTATTACATATAAGGCGGGCATCAACTCCGGAGGATCCACTGTAACTGTCGGCGGAAAGCATTAAAATAAATATATATCCTTCCGGGTCAGATTGATGGACCTCGCTGATTTCACCCGATGGGTAGAGTTGATAATTAACCGGATTCAAAGCTGTAGATGGATCCATTGGGACACTGAATTCAACTACCAGTCTCCTGCGGGTTTCCAGAACCCATTTTCTGATATAAGGTTTTTGTTCAGCTTGTCTGTATCTGAATGAGACTGATTGCTTCCTGCCTTTGAGGAATGTGCCGTCGATGTCCCGGACATTTTCCACCTGCAGATCATAGAGGTTTTCCGCATCAAACCGGGTATCGAAAGTAATAAGTGTCGATTGTCCATTCTGGAATGGAATGACGGAGTGGGCGGAAAGATCACCCTGAATCAGCCTGAAGTTATCTTCTACCAGAGATTCTGTTTGCATAGGTTCGGAAAAGAATAACCGCAGCTGACTATGATTCAATACACTCAATGAATCAATTTCGGGAGATCGATTGGGACGTGCAGTGACTGTTCTTGACAGTGGACTTTCACTCTGAGGATAGGCAGCGCTTATTGTCTGGACTGCATATGTGTATAACCAGTTCTCCCTTAAATTATCATCTCTGTAGGTTTGGTCATCGAAAACGGAATCTATTGGGATTAGGGCAGCCTGATCGTCTGCACGCATAACGATATAGTAGTCTGCCTGACTTACCGGATCCCATTCGAGAAATACCTGACCGGTATCCAGCGGTATGGCGGAGAGACCGCTGGGCGCAGGCGGCCTGGGCTTTTCGACCGGTTCTATACCGATAAATTGCGTTCCTGTATTAAAATAGATCTCTGGTAAACCATTGCGGTTGAAATCATTGGAAATTACCGTATTTGTTCGTGCTTCAGGATAGGTCCAGACCGGTTTTGAGCTACCGGCATCATCACTGAACAGGTAAAGATTTGGATGAGGTGCGCAGACCAGGTAATCGTCGCCTACTGAACTGACCGTCGTTATTCCTGCATCATAGTACCGAATGTCATTGTATCCATTGATCCGGAAAAGATCCGTTTGGATGAATTTATCACTGCCGTTGTTCTCATAGATATGATATTCCCAATATCGGGCTTCAAACTCATGTTCATAATTATCGGTCCCCTTCGTATAGCACCCGGCAACCAGTTTGGTCATATTAGATGGGCCTAACCATTCAGAAAAAAAGTCTGTAGCATCTGTAAAAGGTAATTTTATCGTATCTGAAAAACGGTAGTGGTTATCCCCATCATTCTCATAAATGATCAAATCGCCGTCATAATCTCCAAACACGATTTCTGTCCTGCCGTCACCATCAAAATCTGCGATAACTGTTCTCGGTGGTCCCAGGGCATTATCTCCTGCACTCAGGTTCTCGAATCTGAACACTTCACTAAAC
>Ga0209536_100010004_pt1 | contig 14032 bp, 12 predicted proteins | sample DeeMarSeWOR28_12_FD_187461 | JGI IMG/M metagenome (GOLD analysis project Ga0209536, IMG submission 187461) | Marine sediment microbial communities from White Oak River estuary, North Carolina - WOR-2-8_12 (SPAdes) (version 2) | ecosystem: Environmental > Aquatic > Marine > Intertidal zone >...
TGTATAATATTGACTGGTGGCAATTCAGTAAATGAAAGGAAGCACGACTCAAATGAACCGACGCACGCTATGTTTAACATTTTTTTCGCTGATGTTCTTAGCCGGCCTTGGCTTTGGAGCGAACACACGGGTTGCGCTCATCACCCGCGGTCTGGTGGAAATGACCAGGCTGGGAGCTTCCCTGGGGGCACAACCGGCAACGTTCATGGGACTCGCTGGCATGGGTGACCTGGTTCTCACCTGCACGGACAACCAGTCCAGGAACCGACGTATGGGCCTGGCCCTGGCGGCCGGCAAGACCGTGGCAGAAGCGGAAAAGGAGATCAGGCAGGTCGTCGAGGGGGTCAAGGCAGCGGAGGCCGTCCATCAGGTTGCCGCCAGCGCGGGGGTGGAGATGCCCATCTGCGAACAGATCTACCGAATCCTCTACGAGGGCGCCGATCCGCGCGAGGCTGTCACAGCCCTGATGCAGCGGGCACTCAAGTCGGAGTTTTCGCCGGACCCGTGACCGCTCCGCAAAAGTTTTGCTGCCGCCACGCCTCATAGACCGCGACAGCGACCGCATTGGACAGGTTCAGGCTGCGATTTCCCGCCATCATCGGTAAGGTCAAACGACAATCCTCCGGAACGGACTGCATGACTTCCCCAGGGAGGCCGCGGGTCTCCGGACCGAAAAGCAGCGCGTCGCCGGGCACGAACCGAGCCTCGGTATAGCGCCTGAGGGCCCGACTCGAAAACGCGAACAAGCGCGGATCGCCCAGGGCCTCCAGGCATCCCGGCAGGTCGACGTGCGTCTCGATGTCTGCGAATTCCCGGTAATCGAGACCGGCCCGTCTGAGCCTGGGCTCGTCCAGCTCGAAGCCGAGTGGCTGGATCAAGTGCAGCCGGGCGCCTGCGTTGGCGCAAAGTCGTATGATATTGCCCGTGTTGGGCGGGATCTCCGGCTGGTAGAGAACGACGTGAAACATGAGCGCATAGTCTCTGCGGGCGGGGCGGAAGTCGAATTATGAGCGACACGGCAACGCTGGCACGTTCTTCGATAGCCACGGAATTCTGCGGCCTGCGCTTCGAGTCGCCCATCGTGCTGCTCTCGGGCTGCGTCGGATTCGGCGAAGAGTACACCCGCGTCGAGGGGTTCTCGAACCGCGACGTGGGCGCCGTTGTGCTGAAGGGAACGACGCTCGAGCCGCGGCTGGGTAACCCGCCGCACAGGGTCTACGAGACGCCCATGGGTATGCTGAACGCCATCGGCCTTCAGAATCCCGGCGTTGACGAGGTAATCAACGGCATCCTTCCCACACTGGATTTCGAGGAAACCCGGTTCATCGCCAATGTCTGCGGGTCGACCATAGAGGATTACGCCGAGGTCACCCGCCGGTTCGACGACTCTCCCATCGACGCGATCGAGATCAACATTTCCTGTCCGAACATCAAGGAGGGCGGCGTGGCATTCGGCAATGTGCCCGATATGTCTGCCCGGGTCGTGGAAGCCTGTCGCCGGGTCACATCCAAGCCCCTGATCACGAAACTGTCTCCCAACCAGACCGACATTCGTGAGAATGCCCGCCGCTGTATCGAGGCCGGGAGCGACGCCCTGGCGGTCATCAATACCGTAATGGGCATGGCCATCGATGCGGAAAAACGGCAGCCTGTCATCGGCAACGTACAGGGTGGTCTGTCCGGCCCGGCCATCAAGCCCATAGCGCTGCTGAAGGTCCACGAGGTCTACCAGGTCGCGCAGCCCCACGGCGTGCCTATTATCGGCCAGGGCGGCGTGGCGGACGCGCGCGACGCCATCGAATTCATCATCGCCGGCGCATCCGCCGTGGGACTCGGCACCGGCCTTTTCTACCAGCCGCTGATATGCCGTGAAATCAATGAGGGGATCGCGGACTACCTAAAACGGCACAATTTCGCCAGCGTGAGCGACCTGGTCGGCAGCCTGCAGTTGCCGGGCCCCGCGTCGCGGTCCTGTCAATAAAAGCTGCCGGCCCGCGATGCAGGCCGGCGGGATCACGCCGGCTCCGGCTTCACGGCAAGGGTGGCCAGGCTGGTTGGCATATATCGATTCAGCGCCGTGGCTTCATCACTCCATTCGTCTTCATAGAGGCCGGCCAGGAGGAATCCCGCCGCCAGCTGACCCCCGATCTGGCTCTCCAGGGTATGACTGAAGGTCAAGCCGTCGCCTTTATCAATCCGCCTCTCTATCTCTCCGGCATTCAAGGCCTGCAGGTCCGAATAAGGAAGCGGATGACGCACCAGCAGCTCTCCACGTTCCCGATCCGCCGTTTCATCGAAGATGAAAAAGGCCGGGTTCAAAAACCCGGCCAGCAGTCGGCCCCCTGGCCGCAGCACCCGATAGCACCCGGGCCATAGCGCATCCAGGCTGTCGACGAAGCAGTTCGCGATCGGGTGAATAATCAGAGCGAAACTATCGTCCGGGTAGCGGGAGAGGTCGCGCATGTCCCCCAGGTCCAGCCGCAGGGCCAGACCGCTGGCTTCCGCCACTTCCCGATCCAGCGCGAGCTGGCCGGGAGAGTTGTCCAGTACGGTCACCGCGGCTCCGGCCGCTGCCAGAATCGGTGCCTGCTGACCGCCAGATCCGGCCAGAGACAGAACGTCCAGATCAGCCACTTCGGGGAACCAGGTGGACGGGGCGTCCCGATTGGGCGTCAACCGAATCGCCCATCGCCCGCGTCTGGCCTCTTCAATTACCGCGGAACTCACTGGCCGACTCCACGGGCCCCGGTCCATCGCCTGTCGATCCCAGGCGCGACGATTCAGTTCCGTCAGGTCCACGACGTCAGCCGTCGCGATCCAGGCCGAGGTCGCGGATCTTTCTGGTCAGCGTGTTGCGACCCCAGCCGAGCAGCTGCGCTGCCTGTTGGCGGTGGCCGCGGGACTTCGTCAGCGCTACCTCGATCAGGGCGCGCTCGAATTCGGGCTGGGCCGTATCCAGAATGCGTGTCTGGCCGGCCTGAAGTTGCTGAGCCGCCCAGTCCTTGAGACTGCGCGACCAGCCGGTCTTGGCCGACTCCGGTTCCCCGCCGCCGAATTCCTCCGGAAGGTCCTCCAGGCGTATCTCTCGTCCTGGCGCCGTTACCGTGAGTCGTCGGCACAGATTCACCAACTGGCGTACGTTGCCTGGCCAATCGAAGGCAATCAGCGCCTCCTCGCACTCGGCAGCAAGGGTCTTGGGCGGAACCCCCAGCTCGGCTGCGGCCACTCCGAGATAGTGGGACAGCAGCAGGCTTACGTCCTCCCTGTGCTCGCGTAACGGTGGCGTCTCGATATGCATGACGTTGAGACGGTGAAACAGATCCTCGCGGAAGGTTCCCTCGGCGACCCTTTTCTGCAGATCGTGATGCGTTGCCGCCACCACACGCACATCGACGTGAATCGGCCGTTGCCCGCCGACACGATAGAACTCCCCCTCCGCCAGCACCCGAAGGAGGCGGGTCTGCAGCGCGGGCGGCATGTCGCCGATTTCGTCCAGGAACAGCGTGCCACCGTTGGCTTGTTCGAAGCGGCCGGAGCGCATCGCCTCTGCGCCGGTGAAGGCGCCGCGCTCGTGGCCGAACAGCTCGGACTCCAGCAGCTCTGACGGTATCGCCGATGTGTTCAGGGCTATGAACGGACGGCCAGCCCGGGGACTGTTCTCGTGTAGCGCGCGCGCCACCAGCTCCTTGCCGGTACCGGATTCACCGGTGATCAGCACCGTCATGCTGGTCCGCGACAGCCGGCCGATCGCACGGAACACCTCCTGCATTCGGGGTGCCTGGCCGATCAGCAGGGGAAATCCATTTCCCCGGGAAGGCGCCGGCTTCGTCGCACGTTCGCGCGCGGCTCTTTCAACGAGAGCCACCGCCTCGTCCACATCGAATGGCTTCGGCAAGTATTCAAAGGCACCGCCACGGTACGCAGCCACTGTGCTATCGAGGTCGGAGTATGCGGTCACGACGATGATCGGCAGGTCCGGATGGGATACGCGTAGCTCGGCCAGCAGCTCGAGTCCGTCCACGTCCGGCATACGGACGTCCGTGACCAGCACGTCGGGGCAGTCGGACGCCAGCGCCACCCTGAACTGGGCGCCACTGCCGAAACCCCTGAAACTCATGCCTTCAGCCTCCAGGGCCTTGTGCAGGACCCAGCGGATGGCTTCATCGTCGTCCAGTACCCAGACGTCAAGTGGTCGTTCCGTCATCGGTCTCCTCAATCGGGAACAGAATCTGGAACACGGTCCTGCCCGGTACCGTCACGTATTCGATCAGTCCGCCCTGCCGGGTCACCAGGTCCTGCGCCAGCGCGAGCCCCAGTCCGGTACCGTCGGCGCGCCCGCTGATCAACGGGTAGAACAGCGTCTCCCTGAGTTCCGCAGGAACGCCCGGGCCATTGTCCTCTACTTCCACGCAGGCCACGAGCCTGTGCTGCCGGGTGCCTATGGTGTAGTGCGTGAGAGCACGGGTGCGGAACGTAATGCGTCCCTCCTGGTCCAGAACCTGCATGGCGTTGCGCGCCAGATTGAGCATCGCCTGGATCACCTGGCCACGGTCTACCGTGACATGGGGCAGGCTGGGGTCATAATCGCGTCTCAGTCTGATGCCTGGTGGACTCTCCGCGTGGATCAATCGATATACGTGCTCGACGACCTCATGGATGTTGATGCTCTCCCTGACCGGAGCCGCCTTGGGCCCGAGCATGTTCGTCGCCAGGGAAGCAAGCCGGTCGGCCTCGCGGATGATGACCTTCGTGTATTCCCGAAGATTTTCGTCGGGTAACTGTCGACCCAGCAGTTGCGCCGCTCCGCGAATACCGCCGAGGGGATTGCGGATCTCATGGGCCAACTGCCTCACGATGCTCCGACTGACATCGAGCTGGGACAGCAGGGCGTTCTCGCGACTTATCCTGATGCGCCTGCTGGCGTCGTTCAGTTCCATCAGCAGGCCACCGCCGTCCAGGTCCGCAGCCCGACTGACCGTGCAGTCGACAACGATGGTCTCCGCTGACGGTATTGGAATCTCCAAGGTCAGCTCCCTGCGTGCAAATGCTTCCCCGGTGAGCAATGACCTCTGCAGGAAGGGGCGCAGAGATGACAAGGCCGGCACGGCCTCGTGAATCACTCTGCCTTCCAACCTCTGCCGACTGGCCCCGAGCAGCTGCTCTGCGGCAGGATTCAGGTATCGCACTACCTGGTCCCGATCCAGCAGAACCAACCCGGTGGCAAGGTTATCAGCGAGCCTCGAGGGCAGGGCGGTGGCGCGATCGGACACCTCTGGAATTTCTGTCAGCCCCGGGGACGTCCAAACGGGGTGGGCCTCGGCGGACTGCTCTGCGGATTCTGGACCGAGGTCTGTTGGACATAAAAGCGCACGGCCTCGCTGGCGCCCACCTGCCCACCTGCCTCGTTCTGCACCGTGGCTTTCAGGCTGTGCATGCCGCGAAAGACCTTGTCGATCGTGAAGCTGGTCGCCCCGGCCGGGATACCGACCACCTCTACGCCGTCCAGAAACAGCCGCAGGCGATCGCCGGCCCGCATCCGCGGTTCCACAGCCACCTGCACATCGAGTGTGCCCTCGAGGTTCCAGAGCGTTTCCTCCGGCTGGGGCCTCAGTATGGAGACCGATTGGTAAGCGGCCGCCGCTGCCTCCTCGGACGACTCGGCAACCCCTTGGGGCGATTCCGCCGGGCGTGACGGTCCAGCGAACCGCGTTGTCTGGATGACCCGCAGATCGACTTTCTCGGCACCTGGATGGTAGGTGTCGGAGTAATTCACAACTCCATTCTCGTCCACCCATCGGTAGGTGTCCGCGAAACCTATCGCGGGAACCATGCATAACAGAACGATCAGCCAGCGCATCCGCATTCCCCGGGACTATGTTGCGATTAAGAATAGCCACTAGCGGTCGGGAAACAAAGACGGCGGGGTTTCGGGACCCCGCCGCCTGCCGGCCTCCTAACAGCCTCAGAGGCTGTAATACATATCGAATTCCACCGGGTGGGTCGTCATCCGCAGCCGGGTGACGTCCGCCATCTTCAGGCCGATATAGGCGTCGATGACGTCGTCGCTGAACACGTCGCCGGCGGTCAGGAATGCCCGATCCTTGTCGAGAGCCGCCAGGGCCTCCTCCAGCGAGTAACAGACCTCCGGGATCCCCTTGGACTCCTCCGGCGCAAGATCGTACAGGTCCTTGTCCAGCGGATCGCCCGGGTGGATCTTGTTCTGGACGCCGTCGATTCCCGCCATCAGCATGGCCGCGAAAGCAAAGTACGGGTTGGCGGTGGAATCGGGGAACCGCACCTCTATGCGGCGCGCTTTCGGATTGGCGATGTAGGGCACTCTCACCGAGGCCGAACGATTACGGGCGGAGTAGGCCAGCTTCACCGGCGCCTCGAAGCCCGGTACCAGTCGCTTGTAGCTGTTGGTGGAGGGATTGGTAAAGGCGTTGATGGCACGGGCGTGCTTCACGATGCCGCCGATGTAGTACAGCGCCGTCTCCGAGAGTCCGCCGTAACCGTCGCCGCTGAAGAGGTTCTTGCCGTCCTTGGCCAGCGACTGGTGCACGTGCATGCCGTTGCCGTTGTCACCGACCACTGGTTTTGGCATGAACGTGGCGGTCTTTCCATAGGCCTGGGCCACATTCATCACTACGTACTTGAGAACCTGTACCTCGTCGGCCTTTTTCACCAGCGAGTTGAAAGCAACACCGATCTCGCACTGACCCGCGGTAGCCACCTCGTGGTGGTGGACTTCCGGGACCAGGCCCATTTCGTCCAGCACGCGGCACATCTCCGACCGAAGATCATGCAGCGAGTCCACGGGCGGCACCGGGAAGTAGCCACCCTTTACTCCGGGTCTGTGGCCGAGGTTTCCATCCGGGTACACCTTTTCCGAGTTCCATCCGGCTTCCGTCGAATCGATTTCGTAGTGGGCACCGCGCATTTCCGCGCCCCAGCGAACGTTGTCGAAAACGAAGAATTCGTTCTCCGGACCAAAGAACGCGGAATCAGCGATGCCGGTGGACTTCAGGTAGGCCTCCGCCCGCTTCGCCAGCGATCGCGGATCGCGCTCGTAGCCCTGCATCGTGTTGGGCTCGATCACGTCGCAAGTGACGATGAGAGTGGTTTCCTCGGAGAACGGATCCAGCTTGGCCGTTTCAGCGTCGGGCATGAGGATCATGTCGGACTCGGCGATGCTCTTCCAGCCGGCGATGGAGGAGCCGTCGAACATCTTGCCGTCCTCGAAGAAGTCCTCATCCGCCTGTGCCGCGGGTACAGTTACATGCTGTTCCTTTCCCTTAGTATCCGTGAACCGGAGGTCCACGAATTTCACTTCTTTATCCTTGATAAGGTCGATTACGTCACCGGTGCTCATTAACTGTCCTCCGAAGGAGTCGATGCAAAAAAACCCGCCCCCGGGGCATTCTCCTGATCCGGGAAACGGTGATGTTGTTCAGGCAAAGCACGATCCGTGCCACTCGATGCCCTGCCGATAATGCTGGCCGCCCCGGGCACTCAGTCCTTGGTGACCAAATGCGGATGCACCGATCCAGTGCATCCAGTGTGCTATCTGCACTATTTTAGACCATGCGTCGCCGGATCGCGCTTTCCCGGCTCGCCGGTCAGCTATAATTCCGCGCTATTTTCAATTAGCGCTGCACCGGCCTGAAACGCCATGATCGAACAACGGCTTCCGCCATCGCCTGCCACCTTCCAGGATCTCCTGATGGCACTGCAGGCTTACTGGGCCCGACAGGGCTGCGTGGTTCTTCAACCCTACGACATGGAGATGGGGGCGGGCACGTTCCACCCGGCCACCTTCCTGAGGTCCATAGGACCGGAACCGTGGAGCGCCGCCTACGTGCAACCCTGCCGCAGGCCGACGGACGGGCGATACGGGGAGAATCCTTTCCGGTTGCAGCACTATTACCAGTATCAGGTCGTCATCAAACCCTCGCCGACCGATATCCAGGACATGTACCTGGACTCGCTCCGCCAGCTTGGGATTGATCCGTTGGTGCACGATATCCGTTTCGTGGAAGACAACTGGGAATCACCGACCCTGGGCGCCTGGGGCTTGGGATGGGAAGTCTGGCTCAACGGCATGGAGATTACCCAGTTCACCTATTTCCAGCAGGTGGGCGGGCTGGATTGCAGGCCTGTCACCGGAGAAATTACCTACGGGCTCGAGCGAATCGCCATGTACCTGCAGGGGGTGGAGAGTATTTTCGATCTCACCTGGACAGACGGTCCGCTGGGACGCGTGACATACGGGGACGTCTATCACCAGAACGAGGTCGAGATGTCTGCCTACAATTTCGAGCATGCCGATGTGGAGGAGATGTTCCACCGTTTCACGGTCTGTGAACAGACATGCACCGAGCTGTTGGAGAAGGGCCTTGCGCTGCCTGCCTACGAACAGGTACTCGCTGCTTCTCACGCTTTCAATCTGCTTGATGCCCGCCACGCCATCTCGGTGACGGAACGACAACGCTACATCCTTCGGGTCAGGGCCATGGCGCGCAGCGTCGCCGAATCCTACTACGCCAGTCGGGAAGCCCTCGGTTTCCCGATGCTCCAGGGCGCGTCATCGGAGTCCGCTTCCCGTGGCTGATAAAAGATTGTTCCTGATCGAAGTGGGCACGGAGGAACTGCCACCGAAGGCGCTGCGTCAGCTGTCCGAGGCCTTCCTGGAGCACATCCGCAGACGCCTGAAGGACCGATTCCTGGACTTCGATGAAGCGGAAGCTTTCGCAACCCCCCGTCGCCTGGCAGTGAAAATATCCGGCCTCGCCAGCAGACAACCGGACAGGGAGATAGAGCGCCGTGGCCCGCCCCTCAAGGTGGCCCTGGATGACGACGGTCGGCCCACCCAGGCAGGAATCAAGTTTGCCGAGAGCTGCAACACGTCCTTCGATGCTTTGGACAGGCTGGACACGGGAAAGGGCGTCTATCTCGTGTATTGCGGCAGGGAGCCCGGGCGGGCCGCAGAGGATGTTCTTCCCGAAGTCCTGGAGGAGGCCCTCGCGGACCTCCCCATACCCAAACGAATGCGCTGGGGCGATACAGACTTCGAATTCGTGCGCCCGGTCCACTGGATCGTGGCGCTGCTGGACACGGACGTATTAGCCGTGGATCTCTTCGGCGTTCGCGCCGATCGCGTGACCCGCGGACACCGCTTCCTGGCGCCGGACCCCATCGTCGTCCCCGACGCCGCTTCGTATCCCGCGGTGCTTGAGGATAAGGGGCGGGTCATCGCCAGGTTCGACGAAAGGCGGGAACGGGTTCTCGCAATGAGCGTGGACAGCGCGACCAAGGCTGGAGGCAGACCGGTTTACGACGACGGTCTCGCTGACGAAGTTACGGCCCTTGTGGAATGGCCTGTTCCGGTAGTCGGCGAATTCGAGCCGCGCTTCCTCGAGCTGAACCCGCTGCCCACGTTCGCGCCGGACGGGTCCTTCGCCGTGCTGGCCGAGCTGGCCGGCCGCCCTCACGAGGAGCTGCTGGCCGAGGTGTTCGGCGCGGGGCTCGCGCGCCTGGGGCTCGCGTGAGCCGTGCCAGCGCCGCGCTGCGGGTCGAGGCCGGCCCGGCCTGGCACGACTGGACCTGGCAGATGCGCCATCGCATCCGCGACGCGCCGGCGCTGCGCGCCTGGCTCGAGCCCACGCCGGACGAGCTGGCCGGGATCGAGCGCCTGGCCGATCGCTTCCACTTCGTGATCACGCCCTACTACGCGTCGCTGATGGACCCGGACGACCCCGGCTGTCCGATCCGGCGTCAGGTCGTGCCGAACGTGGCCGAGCTCGACGATCCCCGCGGCCTGGCCGATCCCCTCGACGAGGTGTTGCACTCGCCGGTCAAGAACGTGATCCGCGTCTACCGCGATCGCATCGCGTTCTGCGTGAACAACGAGTGCGCGCTCTACTGCCGCTACTGCCTGCGCAAGCGCATGGTGGGCGAGCCCGACTGGGCGATGAAGCGGCGCGAGCTGTCCGAGGCCGTGGCCTGGATCCGGCGCACGCCGGAGATCCGCGACGTGCTGCTGACCGGCGGCGACCCGCTGGTCTACTCGGACGAGCGGCTCGACTGGCTGCTCTCGGAGCTGCGCGCGATCCCGCACGTCGAGATCCTGCGCCTGGGCACGCGCCTGCCGGTGACGCTGCCCCAGCGCGTGACCGAGGACCTGTGCCGGATGCTCGCGACCCACCACCCGCTCTGGCTGAACACCCACTTCAACCACCCGAGGGAGCTGACCCCGGAGGCGGCGGAGGCCTGCGATCGCCTCACCCGGGCCGGGATTCCGGTAGGCAACCAGAGCGTCTTGCTGCGTGGAATCAACGATGACGTGGCCACCATGAAAGCATTGCTCGAAGGGCTGGTCCGGCTGCGCGTGCGGCCCTACTACTGCTACCAGGCGCAGCTGCTGGAGGGCACGGCCCACTTCCGGGTCGCGATCGAGCGGGGCGTCGAGCTGTTCCGCCAGCTGCGGGGTCGCACCAGCGGCTTCGCGATCCCCCAGTACGTGCTGGACACGCCCTACGGGAAGGTGCCGCTGGCCCACCCCTACCTGCGCGGGCGCGACGGCGACGACGTGCTGGTGGAGTCCTACGACGGAAGGCTCTGGCGCGAACCCAATCCGCCGGACTGAGCCATACTGCGGCCGTGGAGGGTGAAGGGAGCGCGCGCGGCGGGCTCTTCTCGGCGGCCGTGTTGCTCGCGGCCAGCGCCGTGCTGTCGCGCGTGCTGGGCTACGGGCGCGAGGCGGTGATGTCGCGCCTGCTGGGCGTCAGCGCGGAGGTCGATGCCTACCGCGCCGCCTTCCTGCTGCCCGACATGCTGAACTACTTCCTGGCGGGTGGCGCGATCGGGGTCGCGTTCATTCCGCTCTACACCCGCATGCGGCGCGACCGGGGCGACGGGGCGGCCGCGGACCTGCTGGCGGTGGTGCTGGGGACGACGACCGCCGTGGCCCTGGCGGTGACGCTGACCCTCTGGCTGGCGACCGGCGCGCTGGCGCCCTGGGTCTTCCGCGAGTTCCGACCCGAGACCCAGGAGCTGACCGTCCGCCTGACGCGCATCGTGCTGCCCGCCCAGCTGTGCTTCATCGTCGGCGGCGTGATCCGCGGCGCGTTGATGGCCCACGGCCGCTTCCTGTCCCAGGCGTTGGCGCCACTGCTCTACAACCTGGGCATCATCGCCGGCGGACTGCTGCTGGGCCGCGCGCTGGGCGCCGAGGGCTTCGCCTGGGGAGCGCTGGCCGGCGCCGTCGCCGGTCCGCTGCTGGCGACGCTGATCGAGGCGGCGCGCACGCCCGAGGTCGGGCTGCGCATGCGCGTCGCACCGCTGTCGCAGGGCTTCCGCCGCTACCTGTGGCTGGCGCTGCCGGTCATGCTCGGACTCAGCCTGCTGACGGTCGACGAGTGGTACGACAGCTACTTCGGCCAGTTCGTCGGCGAGGGCGCGATCTCCCAGCTGGTCTACGCGCGGCGGCTGCTCCAGCTGCCGGTGGGCGTGATCGGTCAGGCGCTGGCGACCGCGGCGCTGCCGTTCCTGGCGCGCCTGTACAACGAGGGGCGAAGCGAGCAGCTGAACGAGACGCTCCAGGCGACGCTGCGCGCCGGACTGGCGCTGTCGCTGCTGGCGGGCGCCGCCTACCTGGTGCTGGCCGAGCCGATCGTCGCGCTGCTGTACCAGGGCGGCCGCTTCGGATCCGAGCAGACCGAGCGCGTCGCGGCGCTGCTGCGCATCTTCGCGTTCGCGGTGCCGGCCTGGGTGATCCAGCAGATCGCCGTGCGCGCGTTCTATGCGCGCTCGGACATGTGGCGTCCGATGCTGATGGGAACCTGCGTGGCGCTGGCCGCGGCCGGGCTCTACTACCAGCTGGGTCGCAGCTACGCGGCGCCGGGTCTCGCTGCGGCCGGCGCGATCGGCATGAGCGTGAACGCGCTCGCGACGCTGGGGCTGGCGCGCTGGCTCCACGGCGCGCCGGACCTGGCCGCGCTGCTCGAGAGCCTGCTGCGCGGCACCGGTGCCGCGCTGCTGGCGGCGGGGGCCACCGCGCTCGTGCCGTGGACCGGCGTGCCCGGGCTCGCCGGACACCTGCTCGATCTGGCGCTGGCCGGCAGCGTCTTCCTCGTGGTCGCGGTCGGGGCGGGCTACGCCCTCGGCGATCCTCCGTTGCGCCGCACGCTCGCCGGTCTGGGGCGGCGGCTGCGCCGCGGAGGCGCATGAGCCCGTCGCGCGCCTGGGAGTTCTGGATCGATCGCGGTGGCACCTTCACCGACTGCATCGGCCTGGCTCCGGATGGCTCGCTCCACACCGCGAAGGTGCTCTCGAGCGCGACCGCGCCGGTCGAGGCGATCCGCACGCTGCTGGCGCGGGTCGAGGGGCTCGCCGCGGACGCACCGCTGCCGCCCTGCCGGGTGAAGCTCGGCACGACCGTCGCCACCAACGCGCTGCTCGAGCGCCGCGGGGTGCCGACGCTGCTGGTCGCGAACCGCGGTCTGGGCGACGTGGTCGAGATCGGCACCCAGGAGCGGCCCGATCTGTTCGACCTGGCGATCCGCAAGCCGCCGCCGCTGGCGCGGGAGGTGCTCGAGCTGAGCGGCCGGGTCGCGGTCGACGGCGAGCGGCTCGAGGCCCTCGACGAGCAGGCGGCGCGCGAGGCCCTCGCGCGCGCGCGGGCGTCGGGCATCGAGTCGGTGGCGATCGCCGGGATCCACGCCTACGCGTATCCCGAGGACGAGCAGCGCCTGCTCGCGCTGGCGCGCGAGCAGGGCTTCGAGCAGGTGGTCGCCTCCCACCAGGTGGCGCGCGAGCTCGGGCTGCTGGCGCGGGCCGAGACCACCTGCGTGGATGCCTACCTGACGCCGCTGCTGGCGCGCCACGTGGCGGCGCTCGAGCGCACGCTGCCGGGCTCGCAGCTGCGCTTCATGCAGTCGTCCGGTGGCCTCACGCCCGGCGAGCGCTTCCGCGGACCGACGGCGCTGCTCTCCGGGCCGGCGGGCGGCGTGGTGGGCGCGGCGCGGGTGGCGGCCGCCGCCGGCTTCGCGCGCGCCGTGGGCTTCGACATGGGCGGGACCTCGACCGACGTGTCGCTGCTCGAGACCGGCGAGCTGCAGCGCAGCTTCGAGACGCTGGTCGGCGGCGTGCGCGTGCGTGCGCCGATGCTGCGCATCCACACCGTGGCCGCGGGCGGTGGCTCGCTCTGCCGCTTCGACGGCATCACCTTCCGGGTGGGCCCCGAGAGCGCGGGGGCCGATCCGGGACCGCTCTGCTACGGCAACCCGCAGGCGCGCGAGCTCGCGGTCACCGACGTGAACTTCTTCCTCGGCCGCGTGCAGCCGGACCGCTTCCCGTTCGCGCTCGACCCGGTGCCGGTCGCGGCGGCGCTCGACGCCCAGGTGCGCGCGTTGCGCGAGGCGGGCCACGAGCGCGACGCCGAGGCGGTCGCGGCGGGCTACGTCGAGATCGCGAATGCCAGCATGGCCGAGGCGATCCGCCAGGTGTCGGTGGCGCGCGGCGTCGACCCGCGCGACTGCGCGCTGGTGGGCTTCGGCGGCGCCGGCGGCCAGCACGTGTGCGCGATCGCGCGCGAGCTCGGCATGCGCGACGTGTTGCTGCACCCGTTCGCGGGCATCCTCTCGGCCTACGGGATCGGGGTCGCGGACGCGAGCTGGGACGGGCAGCGCGACGCGGGCCGGGTAGCGCTGGCGCCGGACGCGCTGCCGCTGCCCGAGGCGGTGAGGCGCGACCTGGCGACGCTCGAGCGCGAGGGCCGGACGGAGCTGGCGCGCGAGGGGATCGATTCGCCGCGGGTCGAGCGCCGCCTCGACCTGCGCTACGCGGGCACCGAGACGCCGTTGGCGGTGCGCGAGCCGGAGGACGGCGACTTCGCAGCGGCGTTCGCGAGCGACCACGCGGCCCGCTTCGGCTACACGCGGCCCGGCCGCGCGATCGAGATCGTGACCGCACGCGTGCGGGTGTACGCGCCGGCGCGAGTGCCCGCGTTGCCGTTGCCGGCGGCCGCGACCGG
>Ga0209536_100010005_pt1 | contig 14032 bp, 27 predicted proteins | sample DeeMarSeWOR28_12_FD_187461 | JGI IMG/M metagenome (GOLD analysis project Ga0209536, IMG submission 187461) | Marine sediment microbial communities from White Oak River estuary, North Carolina - WOR-2-8_12 (SPAdes) (version 2) | ecosystem: Environmental > Aquatic > Marine > Intertidal zone >...
AAAAAAGGCGTTCCGAAAACGGAACGCCTCTGCATTGTACTTTGATGAGGAATAAATCAGCTTGCTTTTTTTGAGACCTCTTTCTCTTCCTTTTTTGTTTCTTTGGCCTCTTCTTTTTCAGCGGCCTTGGCTTTTTTCTTTCCCTCTTTCTTTTCGTCCTGTTTCTCTTCTTTCAGCGTATCATAGTCGACAAATTCAAGTATCGCCATATCCGAGTTATCGCCGAAACGAAAGCGTGTTTTCAGGACCCTGAGATAGCCGCTGCTCCTCTTTATTTTGGGAGCGATTTCATTGAAGAGCTTTGTCACAGCCCTGTTATTGGGAATGTGGGAAAGTACGAGTCTTCTCGAATGCAGATCTCCTTTTTTCGCAAGCGTTATCATGCGTTCTGCCAACCGCCGTGCTTCCTTTGCTTTTGCTGCTGTTGTCTCTATTTTCAGATGCTCAATAAGGGAGATAACCAGGTTCCTTAAAAGAGCCTTTCTGTGGTTCGTATTTCTATGAAATTTTCTTCCTGCCAGTCTATGTCGCATTCTCTGGTGTCCTCTTCATCGCCTGGAGTTTCTGCAGCTCATCCATATCAACTCTCATATTAAAGTGGAGCCCCATTAACTCTATAATTTCTTTTATTTCATTTAATGATTTGCGGCCAAAATTCTTGGTCCTGAGCATTTCCTGCTCTGTCCTCTGCACCAGATCCGCAAGGGTCCTGATATCAGCGTTCTTCAGACAGTTATAGGAGCGCACTGACAGCTCCAGCTCTTCAACATTCTTGAGAAGGTGTTCATTGACTTCACTGCTCTCAAGTTCTCCCTCCTCTGAAACTTCATAGGCATCTTCATCGCTTTCAATACGTTCAGGTGCTGACTCCGGTGCAGACTCTTCCAGAAGAGATTCGGCATCTCCGCTAAAAATAGCAAGATGTCCCTGGAGAATCTCAGCAGCCTGGGACAGGGCATCCTGAGGTGAAATACTTCCGTCTGTCCAGATATCCATAATGAGTTTGTCAAAATCAGTTGAACGACCGACCCTCGCGCCTTCAACCCAGAAATTCACTTTTTTTATGGGAGTATAGATGGAATCAACGGCAATAGCATCAACAGGTTTGTCCTCATCCTGGTTCTGCTCCGCAGTAACATAGCCCATGCCCTTTTGAACAGTCATCTCAGCCTTGAAATCGACATTTTTCTCAATTGTGGCTATGTGCTGCTCAGGATTGAGCAGTTCTACCTGAGCACCTGTCTCTACATCCTTCCCTATTACTGCTCCTGCCTTGTTTTTGGAAATAGTGACTGTTTGGGGTTCATCAGAATGCACCCTGAACCGCAACTGCTTAATATTCAGAATTATGTCTACAACGTCTTCCTTGACACCGGGAATTGTTGAAAACTCATGGAGCACCCCGGGTATTCTTACAGATGTAACAGCTGCCCCTTCTATGGAAGACAGCAGCACCCTTCGCAGGGCATTGCCTACCGTCGTGCCGAATCCTCTTCCAAAAGCCTCGGCAGACAGTCTGCCATATGTATCCGTAAGGCTTTCAGAGTCGAATTGTACACTTTCAGGCAGTTGAAAACCTTTTGCCTTGAGATCCATTAAGCCTCCTTACTTAATACCAAGAAGTAAAATTTATGATAAATCGATGTCGTTATTTCGAATATAACTCAACAATAAGCTGCTCCTGTACGGGCAGCATAATTTCATCCCGAGCAGGATTGTGAAGCACCTTTCCCGACAGTGTGTTCACATCCATCTCCACCCATCCCGGTAATCCGCGATGCTCAATCTTTGAAACGTTTTCTTCAATAATGTGGAGTTTTTTGCTCCCCTCCATGATACTGACTATGTCACCTGGCCGGACTAAACAGGAAGGGATGTTCACCCTTCGTCCATTCAGGTTAATATGACCGTGGAGTACAAGCTGACGTGCCTGCCTGCGGTTTGAGGCAAGCCCAAGCCGGTAAACAACATTATCCAGCCTGCGTTCAAGAAGCTGCAGCAGGTTATCACCGGTGACGCCTGTCCTTTTGTCAGCCATGTAGAAATATCTCTTGAACTGTTTTTCCAGTACCCCGTAGGTCTCTTTGGCCTTCTGTTTTTCTCTCAGCTGCAGGGCATAATCAGAAAACTTCCTTCTTCTCTGTCCATGCTGTCCAGGAGGGTATTTTCTTCGTTCAACAGCGCATTTATCTGTGTAACATCTGTCACCTTTGAGAAAGAGCTTTTCGCTTTCTCTTCTGCACAGCCTGCACAAAGCATCTCTGTATCTCGCCACTATACTCTTCTCCTTTTAGGTGGTTTCGTACCATTATGGGGAACAGGCGTAACATCCTTGATAAGGCTTATTTCAAGACCAGCTGCCTGCATCGCTCTGATAGCAGATTCCCTGCCGGCTCCGGGACCTTTTACAAATACATTGATATGTCTCATACCAAAACCCATGGCCTTCTTTGCAGCGTTATCAGCCGCAATCTGGGCGGCATAGGGAGTGCCCTTTCTTGAACCCTTAAAGCCCTGCCCGCCTGCCGACGCCCAGGCAACGGTATTACCGTTCGGGTCAGTAATGGTTATTATTGTATTGTTAAAGGTTGCCTGTATATAGGCCTGTCCCGCAGGAACTACCTTTTTGTCCTTTTTGCCGCTTTTCTTTTTCTTCTGGGCCATCCTCTATCCTTTCTTCTTCATCCCGCCGGTAGCCCGCTTCGGTCCCTTGCGTGTACGTGCATTTGTGCTTGTCCTCTGGCCTCTGACAGGCAATCGTGACCTATGCCGCAATCCACGGTAACTACCGATATCCTGAAGTCGTTTTATATTCATTGCAACTTCACGTCTGAGATCGCCTTCTACTTTATATTCGCCGTCGATTATGTTCCTGAGTTTGACACCATCTTCATCAGTCAGGTCCCTCGTTTTCTTGTTGGGATCAACGCCTGTGGCTTCCAGGATTTTCATGGCCGATGTCCTGCCCACTCCAAAAATCCTTGTCAGACTAATTGCAACTCTTTCATTCCTTGGCAAATCAACGCCTGAGATTCTCACCTGTCTTTTCCTTTCCTAACCCTGTCGCTGTTTGTGTTTCGGGTTGGTGCAGATAACCCGAACCACACCTGCTCTTTTAATGATTTTACATTTAGCGCATATTTGTTTTACTGATGAACGTACTTTCATGTTATCTCCAAAAACTATAATCGGTTATTTAAACCTGTACGTAATTCTGCCCTTGGAAAGATCATAGGGCGACAGTTCAATCGTAACTTTATCGCCAGGCAATATCTTGATAAAATGCATCCGCATTTTACCTGATACATAGGCCAGGATTGTCTGCCCGTTCTCAAGTTCTACCTTGAACATGGCATTCGGCAGATTCTCAAGAATCGTTCCCTGGACTTCTATGGCTTCTTCTTTAGGCATTACAGAACTAATAATTATAATGATTAGTTAAATTTTAGTCAAGATGCGGCAGCCCTTTTCTGTAACCGCCACTGTATGTTCAAAATGGGCTGAAAGGCTGCTGTCTTTTGTAACAGCTGTCCAGCCGTCATCGAGTATAATCACTCCCCAGTTTCCTTCATTGACCATGGGTTCGATGGCCAGTGTCATCCCCTCTTTCAGCACAGGCCCTTCTCCGGGATTACCGAAATTAGGGACCTGAGGCTCTTCATGCAGCTCATGACCGATGCCATGCCCGACAAAACTTCTGACCACTGAAAAACCCTGGGACTCCACATGTTGCTGGACTGCGGCCGATATATCTGAGAGTCTGTTGCCCGGCACAGCCTGAGCGATTCCCTTCACCAGGGCCTGCTCAGTGCTATCCAGCAGTTTTTGTGCCTTGTCGCTTATTTTCCCAACGGGCAGGGTAATTGCCGCATCCCCGAAAAACCCGTTGTAATGAACTCCCACATCAAGACTGATAATATCGCCTTCCTTTAATTTCCTCTTCGAAGGAATTCCGTGTACAACCTGCTCATTGATTGAGGTACAGACACTTGCTGGATACCCTCTGTATCCCTTGAATGCAGGCTTTGCTGACCTGGACAGAATAAACGATTCTACATAGGAATCAATTTCTTTTGTAGTAAGCCCCGGAGCAACTCTGCTTTTTATCCCTTCCAGCACCTCAGCGACAATTCGGCAGGCCTCTGCCATTCTGTCAATTTCATTGTGCGACTTTAGGACTATCAAAGATCAAAACAGGTCAGGCAGGAAAAGGTTAAAAATGGGTTCAATTCACATACTGTAAACTGCCTGTCCCTGCTCAGCCCCTCCTGCCCCGCATTCTTCCCTTTTTCAGAAAACCATCGTATGAACGCGTTACAAGATGGGATTCCATCTGAGACATGGTGTCAAGAGCAACACCCACGACAATGAGAATGGATGTGCCCCCGAAATAAAAGGGAACATTAAAATATCCCCGTAATATATCAGGCAGAATACAGACCGCTGAAAGATAGAGGGCACCGCCAAAGGTTATTCTTGCAAGAACCCGGTATATGTAATCAGCCGTCTTTTGTCCCGGTCTCACACCAGGGACAAAGCCTCCGTATTTCTTGAGATTATCCGCAATATCAACTGGGTTAAAGGTTATTGAGGTATAAAAATAACAGAAAAAGAAGATCATTCCGACATAAATAATTGTGTAGAATACCGTGCCGGGCGCCAGCTGCCTGGCAAGAGACTGTACCCAGGGGATAGCGATGAATCCTGCAATCGTGGCAGGAAACATGATAATTGATGAGGCAAAGATGGGCGGTATAACTCCGGCAGTATTTACCTTCAGCGGCAGGTGTGTGCTCTGGCCGCCATAGACCTTTCTGCCCACAACCCGCTTGGCATACTGCACGGGTATCTTTCTCTGTCCCCGTTCCATAAATACAATGATGCCGATAACAGCTATCATCATAACAATGACAAGCAGCATAAGAATCAGGTGCAGTTCTCCTGCCCTGACCAGTGAGTAGGAACTGATGACAGCATTGGGGAACCGCGCTACGATACCGGCAAAGATGATCAACGAGATACCATTGCCAATACCTCTTTCCGTTATCTGTTCACCAAGCCACATCAGGAATGCTGTTCCCGATGTCATGGTAATCATGGTCATGAGCCTGAAGGCCCAGCCGGGGTTCTGCACAAAGGCCCCCTGGTTCATGCTCTCGATACCCACAGCAATACCAATAGACTGGATAATACTGATCAGGACCGTACCATAACGGGTGTACTGGGTGATTTTCTTTCTCCCTGCCTCACCTTCCTTAGCCAGCCTTCCAAGGGCCGGGATAACAACAGTCAGAAGCTGCAGGATAATCGAAGCACTGATGTAAGGCATGATCCCCAGCGCAAAGATCGTCGCCCGCGACAATGCGCCGCCTGAGAACATATCAAAAAAACCCATAAGCGCACCGCCCCTGTCCAAAAGAAACCTGCTGAGTTCTTCACCATTGATGCCAGGGGTAGGGATATGAGCGCCGATTCTGTAAACAGCTAACAAAGCCAGGGTAAACAGTATCCTGCTCTTGAGCTCTGCTATACGAAATACGTTCTGGAAACTGTTTATAATGCTCACAATAGAAAAATTAATTTAAACTTTTATAATCGCAATTAAGGGTGGATACACTACAATCAACCATGCCCCGTGATGGGCTCCTTATTTTTGGTTTTCTATGATTTCAGCGCTTCCCTTGGCACCAGCAATTTTTTCTTTTGCCGAAGCACTGAATGCATGGGCCCTGACAGTTACTGCCTTGCTCAATTCTCCCTGTCCAAGGATTTTCACGCCATCGCCTATTTTCTTGATGACCCCCTCTTTCATCAGAACCTCGGGAGTAATGGTAGTTTCTTCAATCCTGTTAAGAGTCGCCACATTCACAATGGCATACTCTTTTTTGAAAATATTGGTAAAGCCCCTCTTTGGCAGCCTTCTCTGAAGCGGCATCTGGCCGCCTTCAAAACCTGGCTTGGGCCCCCCACCGCTTCTTGCTTTCTGACCTTTATGGCCCTTGCAGGATGTCTTTCCATGCCCCGAGCCAATACCTCTTCCAATTCTTTTCCGCTTTTTTCTGCTGCCGGGAGCAGGGGATAAGTCTGACAGTTTCATTTATTTCTCCTCACTGACTTCAACCATATGGGAAGTCTTGTGAATCATTCCTCGTATTACCGGCGTATCATTATGGATAACACTATGATTAATTCTGTGCAACCCGAGGGCCCTGATTATCCTTCTGTGCTTTTCAGGCTTTCCGATGATACTGCGTTTTAAAGTAACTTTAATTTTGCTCATTTTCTAACACCTTCTTCTCGGCTTCAACCCTGCCAACCCGCCGTGCAACGCTCTGATCATCCTTGAGCTTTGTAAGACCATCAATAACAGCCCGGATGGTATTGAAGGAATTCCTGCTTCCAATTGATTTGGCAACAATATTCTTGATCCCAACCACCTCCATGACAGCCCTTACAGGTCCGCCGGCTATAAGCCCGGTTCCGGCCTTTGCAGGAAGCATGACTACTTTTCCGGCGCCATAGATTCCGTTAATCCGGTGAGTAATTGTCCCATCCTTGATCGGTACCTTCACGAGTGCACGCCTGGCCTGCTCAACGGCCTTTCTGATTGCCTCGGGCACTTCCTTTGCCTTGCCTTTTCCAAACCCTACATGGCCGTCCTCATCACCGACAACAACAAGGGCGCTGAATGAAAAGCGCCTTCCACCCTTGACAACCTTGGCAACTCTGTTTATGAATATTACCTTGTCTTTTAGTAATCCGAGACTTTCGGGGTCAATTCTACCCACTGTTCCTCCTCTGATAAAATCAAAAATTAAAAATAAAACATGAAAATAAAGGAATGGATTAATTCAAAAATCGTTCTTCCTTAACTTTTATCTTTGATTTTTATTTTAAAACTCCAGCCCGCCTTCCCTGGCACCGTCAGCAAGGGCCTTTACCCGCCCATGATAGAGGTTTCCGCCTCTGTCAAAGACAACTTTCTTTACTCCCTTATCAACAGCCCTTTTTGCAATGAGCGTCCCCACTACCTTTGCAGCATCAATATTACCTCCAGTGTTCAGCTTCCCTTTGAGCTCTTTGTCTGTACTGGAGGCTGAGACGAGCGTCTTTCCGTTGAAGTCGTCAATTAACTGGGCATATATATGATTGATACTCCTGAATACATTCAGCCTGGGACATTCAGGGCTACCGGATATTTTCTTTCGTACCCTGAACTGTCTTTTCTTTCGTGCTTTTTCCTTATTAAAACTCACGTCTCTTCACCTCTACGTTTAAATGCAGTCTTCCCTTTTATTTTCCGGACTTGCCGACTTTCAGTTTTATCATCTCGTCAGCGTATTTAATTCCCTTGCCTTTATATACATTTGGAGGCCTTAATGCACGTATGTTCGCTGCAACCTGTCCTATAAGCTGCTTGTCTATGCACTGAAGGGTAATCTGGGTCTGCTTCTTGTCAACTTCTGCGGTTACTCCGGCTGGCAGTTCAAACTCAACAGGATGAGAGTAGCCCAGCGTGAATGATATCTTATTCCCCTGCAGCTGTGCCCTGTAGCCAACACCTGAAATCAGAAGATCACGCTTGAAACCGTCACTTGTGCCGGTAACCATATTTGCAATAATGCTTCTCGTCGTACCATGAAGGGCTATGTCCTGCTTTTCTTCAGATGGCCGGGTTACAACAATCTGTTTGTCTTCAAGGGCGACTTTCATCTGTCCGGGGAAGTTCCATTTCAGCTCTCCCTTGGGTCCTTTGACTGTGATGAGATTATTCTGTATCTTCACATCAACCCCATTTGGGACTTGTATCGGATTTTTACCTATCCTTGACATCGTTTCTCCAAGTCAATACTTCCTTTATTTTGATCTTTTCTATTTAATTTTTGATTTTTCTTTATTTTTACCAGACGCTGCACAGGACCTCTCCTCCTATGCCTTCTTTTCTGCATATGTCGTCCGTTAACAAGCCTCTCGATGTGGAAAGAATGGTTATGCCATACCCTCCCATTGTTCTGGGTATTTCTGTTTTATCAACATAAATACGCCGTCCCGGTTTACTGATTCTCTTTAATCCTGTAATCACCTTTTCCTGTCCGTCAAGGTATTTCATGGATATCCTGATCATCCCCTGTTTCCGGTCCCGCAGTACCTTGAAACTCCTGATAAAACCCTTATCCTTGAGGATCTTGATTATCTCAACCTTCAGCTTTGAAGATGGCACGTCCACCTTCTCAAGCCCGGCCATGTTTGCATTTCTTACTCTTGTTAACAAGTCTGCTATCGGATCGGTCATCATAATTACTATACCTCTACCAGCTGGATTTGGTTACTCCCGGGACCAGGCCTTTCAGGGCCAGTGTCCTGAAACAGATTCTGCAGATGCCAAATTTTCTGAGATATCCTCTCGGCCTTCCACAGAGACTGCACCTGTTATAAGACCGTACCTTAAATTTTGGCGGCCTTTTCGCCTTTGCTATAAGACTTTTCTTTGCCATGGCTCTTTCCTATTCCTAATTTCTGAAAGGCATTCCCAGGTGCCTGAGAAGCGCCTTGCCTTCCTCGTTTGTCTTTGCTGTCGTTACAAAAACCACATTCATGCCATGTATGCTGGCAACTTTGTCATAATTAATCTCCGGGAATATGATCTGTTCCCTGATTCCGAATGAATAATTACCCCTTCCATCAAAAGCCTTTGGTGAAACCCCTTTGAAATCCCTTATTCTCGGCAATGCCAGAGAGATAAATTTATCAAGAAAATCATACATCATTTTGCCGCGCAATGTGACCTTGCATCCAACAGGCACGCCCTGACGCAGTTTAAAGGCAGCAATGGATTTTTTGGCCCGAGTAATAACCGCTGTCTGTCCACTGATCGTGGTAAGTTCCTTTGCTGCAGATTCAAGCTGCTTTATATCCTGCAGCGCCTCTCCCATCCCAACATTGAGCACAATACTATTCAGTCTTGGCACCTGCATAACACTGCTGTATGAAAACTCCTTGAGAAGGCTGGGTACCACTTCTTTTAAATATTTTTCTTTTAATCTGGCCATCGTATCAGTCAATAACCTCCCCGCACTTTCTGCATTCTCTTACTTTTTTTCCGTTCTCAAGAATCTTCTGTCCGATCCTTGTAGACTTGTCGCATTTTGTACAGACGAGCATGACGTTGGATAGATGGATTGATCCTTCCTTCTCAATTATTCCACCCTGCTGATATTTCTTGCTTGGCTTCATATGCCGTTTGATCATGTTCAGTTTTTCGACAACAATTCTGTTATTGCCCCGCTGGACAGACAGCACCCTGCCTCTCTTGCCCTTTTCATTGCCGGAAACTACCACAATCGTATCATTCTTTTTTAAACCTAATGCCACGTCTTCTCCTTTTATTAAAAACTAAAGTACCTCAGGTGCAAGGGACACAATCTTCATAAATTCTTTCCACCTGAGTTCTCGTGCAACAGGACCAAATATCCTCGTGCCCACAGGATCGCCCTCAGCGTTGATCAGGACCGCTGCATTCTGGTCAAATCTGATATATGACCCATCAGGCCGTCTCTGGGCCTTTTTGGTCCTGACCACAACTGCCTTTGCCACGGTACCTTTTTTGACTGTTCCATGAGGATCAGCTTCCTTGACCGTTACGACAATCTTATCACCAATCCTGGCATACCTCCTGTGAAAGCCTCCCAGGACTTTAATACACAGTACTTTTTTCGCTCCAGAATTGTCAGCTACCTGAAGAACAGTTTCCTGCTGGATCATTCGCTCCCTCTTTCAATTACTTTCAGGACTTTCCATCTCTTATCTTTGCTCAAAGGACGAGATTCTATAATGGATACAGTATCGCCCATCTTACAGGTGTTCTCTTCATCATGGGCTTTGAACCTGGCAACTTTTTTTATAGTCTTTTTGTAAAGCGGATGCTGAGTCAGATTCGTTACTGCTACCACTACCGTCTTTTGCATCTTATCGCTTATTACTTCACCCGTGTAAACTTTCTTTGGCATCTTTTCCGTGCTCCGACTTATACGTTATTTTTTATTCTCTTCTCTGGATTTCTCGTTCATGACAGTCAATACTCTTGCAATATCTTTTCTCACAACACTGATTCGCTTCGGATTTTCAATCTCACCCGTTACTTTCTGGAACCTGAGGTTAAAGAGCTCTTTCCTCATGTTCGATTCTTCCTGTTTGAGCTCATCTATCGTTAAATTTCTCAGTTCAGTTGCTGTCTTCATGCTCCCATCCTCTTAACAAATTTTGTCGCAACCGACAATTTGTGAGATGCAAGCCTCAGTGCCTCTTTTGCAACATCTTCATTCACACCGGATACCTCATAGAGGACCCGGCCCGGCTTCACAACTGCAACCCATGCTTCAGGTGCGCCCTTACCTTTCCCCATCCTTGTTTCAGCCGGTTTCTTCGTAATCGGCTTGTCGGGAAATATGCGGATCCAGACTTTACATCCCCTCTTGGCATGCCTGTTGATCGCTACCCTGGCAGCCTCTATCTGACGGTTTGAAACCCAGCCCGGTTCCATTGCCTTTAGACCATAATCTCCGAAGGATACCTTAGAACCCCGGTATGCCTTACCGTTCATATTGCCTTTCTGCATCTTCCTGAATTTTACTTTTTTGGGCATTAACATGCTTATCTATCCTTTATACGGCAGTCTCGCTGGAAGAAGACTGAATAGCCGGCTCCTGCAGAATATCGCCTTTATATATCCAGACTTTTACGCCGATCCTTCCATAGGTAGTCTTTGCTTCTGCCATTCCATAATCTATATCCGAACGGAAGGTGTGAAGCGGCACGCGGCCCTCCCTGTACCATTCCGACCGTGCAATCTCAGCACCTGCGAGACGTCCTCCGCACATAACCTTTATTCCAAGGGCTCCAAACCGGCGGGATGAAGAAACTGCCTTTTTCATTGCCCTCCTGAAGGCAATTCTCTTCTCCAGCTGAAGCGCTACATTCTCAGCCACAAGCTGGGCATCCAGTTCAGGCTTTCTGATTTCCTTTATGTCTATGGACATCTCTTTGCCGGTCATGTCTTCAAGCTCTTTCTTGAGCTTCTCCACCTCTGCTCCTTTTTTTCCTATAATGATCCCCGGCCTCGCCGTGTGAATGATGGCCTTCATTTTTTGCCCTGTCCGTTCTATCTCTACTTTGGGCACACCGGCATGGTACAGGTTTTTCTTTATGTACCGCTGCACTAACAGGTCTTCATAGAGCAGGTCCTTGTAATTTTTCCGGGCATACCATTTTGAATCCCAGGTCTTTATAATTCCCAGTCTAATGCCTATTGGATGTGTCTTCTGCCCCAAAACTTACCCCCTTACCCAGGTTAAAATATGAAAATTGAATTTTATTTTTTGCATCGTTTCTATTCTTCTAAAATAAGTGTTATATGACTGGACCTTTTCTTTATGACATCTGCCCTTCCCATAGCACGCGGTCGCATCCGTTTCATTGTAGGACCCTGGTCAACCAGTGCACCGGTGATCCTCATAGATTCAGGGTCAGCTACTTTTTTCTGCTCAGCATTGGCCATTGCCGACCTGAGCACCTTGGAGATAATTCTGCTGCCCTTGTGAGGGAGAAATCCAAGGTCAACCATAGCTTCACCAGCCTTTTTTCCCTTGATGATCTTTGTAATTCTCCTCACTTTTGTCGGTGAGATCCTAGCGTATTTTAATATTGCTTTTGATTCCATTCTATTCTTCCTTCAGCCCCTCTTACCGTTTTCCCTTGTCCTTATTTGCACCGGCATGGGCCCTGAATGTCCGGGTAGAAGAAAACTCCCCAAGTTTGTGACCCACCATATTCTCTGTAACATACACGGGAATAAACTTTCTTCCATTATGCACGGCAAGAGTATGTCCTATGAAATCAGGAATTATTGTTGACCGTCTTGACCAGGTCTTCAGGACCTTCCTCTCATTTTTTTCATTCATGGCGAGGATTTTCTTCATCAATTTTTCCTCAACATAGGGTCCTTTTTTCAATGATCTCGGCAAATCTCTTCCTCCTCAAAAATCACGCAGCTTTTTATTTCTTCTTGCGCCTCCTGACAATAAATCTGTCAGTCCTTAAATTTTTTCTTGTCTTTTTGCCTTCAGGTTTGCTCCACGGAGATACAGGCGGTCTTCCTCCAGAACTCTTTCCTTCGCCGCCGCCAAGTGGATGGTCTACGGGGTTCATGGCAACACCCCGGACATGCGGCCTCCTGCCTGCCCACCTGCTCCTGCCAGCCTTCCCGATTGATATATTTTCCCACTCTGCATTGCCCACCTGACCTATTGTTGCCATACAGCCAGAGGGAACATACCGGACCTCTGAAGATGAAAGCTTGAGTTGGCACAATTTCTCATCCTTGGCAACAAGCTGGGCATAGGCCCCGGCGCTCCGGGCAAGTTTTCCTCCCTGTCCCGGTCTCAATTCAATATTATGAATAATTGTTCCAAGCGGTATATTTTGAACCGGGAGTGCATTCCCGACCTTTATCTCTGAACCAGTGCCAGACAAGAGCTTATCTCCAACCTTGATATCCACTGGAGCCAGAATATATCGCCTTTCGCCGTCAGCATATTTTAAAAGAGCAATCCTTGATGTCCTGTTCGGGTCATACTCAATTGTCTCAACCGTACAGGGTATATTCAGTTTGTCACGTTTGAAATCTATGATACGATAGGACCGCTTGTGACCACCGCCCTTCTGCCATGATGAGATGCGTCCCTTGTTGTTGCGGCCTCCGCTCTTCTTCAGGGGCCTCAGTAACGGCTTGTATGGCTTGTCAGTGGTAATCTCGGAGAAATCCGAGCCACTCCTGAAACGTGTACCGCCTGATGTTGGTCTGTATTTCCTGATTCCCATTACGCGCCTTCTATAATCTCCAGTTTCTCCCCTTCTTTCAGGGTCACAACTGCTTTTTTCCAATCTGGTCTTTTGCCCTCAAATCTGCCAAGACGTTTCTTTTTGCCCTTGCATTTAATTGTGGCAATCTTGTCAACCTTAACTTTAAATATCTCTTCAACAGCTTTTTTGATCTCTATTTTATTAGCCGCAGGGGCTACTCTGAAAAGCACCTTGTTCTGCCTTTCTTTTATCAATGTGCCCTTCTCCGTTAAAAGAGGGCCTATGAGGACATCGTAGGTGCTCTTCATCCTGAATACGCCTCTTTCATTTTTTCTACTGCATCTTTTGCAATAAGCAGTTTTTCATGCGACAGGACTGAATGAACATTCAGTTCACTTACCCTTGCAACACTCACTCTCTGCAGATTACGTGATGCCAGCTCAAGGGCCTCGTTCTTCTCCGGGATTATGAGTAATACGTTTCTCTCCATGCCAAGTGAAGCAAGCATTTCCCTGAGCGCCCTGGTTTTTGGCTCAGCTATGGAAAGCTCATCAATAACACTCACTTCTCCGTCTGCAAGTTTGGCAGCCAGTGCTGAACTCAGTGCAAGCCACTTCGCCTTTTTTGGTATCCTGTAAGAATAATCTCTTGGCTGGGGGCCGAATACGGTACCGCCCCCTTTCCATAATGGAGACCTGTTGCTTCCGGCGCGCGCCCTCCCTGAACCCTTCTGCCTGTATGGTTTCCTGCCTCCGCCCCTTACCAGACCGCGGGTCTTGGTAGCAGCACAACCCTGCCGCTTATTGGCAAAATGATTTCGAACTACCTCATGGAGCAGTCCCTTGTTAACAGGCACTCCGAAAATATCATCGGGAAGTTCTGTTTTGCCGATAGACTTATTTTTCTTATCTATGATATCGATAGCCGCCATTATTTATTACCTTCTGCAACCGCTACTGGTGCATTTGATGTTACAATCACGTATCCCCCATTTGCTCCGGGTACTGCACCCTTCACCAGCATCAGGTTCTGTTCTTTTCTTACTTCAAATATTTCAATATTCCGTACCGAAACCCTTGCATTCCCCATCTGACCTGCCAGCTTTTTACCCTTAAACACCCTTGAAGGGTACGCACTCTGTCCCACTGACCCCGGTGCCCTTTTAAACATGGAA
>Ga0209536_100010007_pt1 | contig 14029 bp, 8 predicted proteins | sample DeeMarSeWOR28_12_FD_187461 | JGI IMG/M metagenome (GOLD analysis project Ga0209536, IMG submission 187461) | Marine sediment microbial communities from White Oak River estuary, North Carolina - WOR-2-8_12 (SPAdes) (version 2) | ecosystem: Environmental > Aquatic > Marine > Intertidal zone >...
CCCCTTCCTTCACACCAACAGGTGTACCTACCAGTTGAACTGGTACTTCAAGAATTATCTTTTCACCCTTCGTCAATCCAAGAAGGTCAAAGTGAATTACTTTATCAGTTACAGGATCGAACTGAATATCTTTGATAATACACTCACGTTCTTCCTGTCCTTCTATCTCCAAAGATATAAGATGGGTCTTAGAAGTAAATACCAGGGGATTAATTGTTGTATCTACCACATCAATATGTAATGGTGGATTATGTTTTGAATAAAAAACACCAGGGACTCTACCTTCTTTTCTTATTTTCCTGATTGCCGATTTATTAAATTGTTTTCGCTCTGATGCTTTTAGTGTTGTTTTTTCCATTTTAGCTCCGGTTCTTGTTACCCTTTATCAATATGAAATAATGAACTAATAGATTCGTTATTAAACGTTCTCCGAATCGCTTCTGCAAATAATTCTGCAGAAGAAATTACTTGTATTTTATTTTCCTGATCAATTCCTTCAATATTTATTGTATCACTAACATATATTTTTGTTATCTGAGTATCCCTTATTCTTTCTAATGCATTACCTGAAAGAACAGAATGAGTAATGGCAGCGTAGATTTCTTGCGCACCTTTTTGCTTTAATGCTTCTACAGCTCCAACAATAGTCCCACCAGTATCTATCAAGTCATCAACAATTAAAATATCTTTGCCGTCAACTTCCCCAATTATATTCATGACTTCTGCAAGGTTTTGTTTTGGTCTTCGTTTATCAATAACAACAAGGGCACAATCCATCATTTTCGCATATGCCCTGGCTATCTTGATTCCTCCAACATCGGGTGAAACCACAACAAGATTCTTTTTATGCTGTTCAATTCTCTCCCTGAAGACAGACGAGCCATAAAGATGATCGAATGGAATATCAAAGTATCCCTGAATTTGCGGCGCATGTAAATCCATCGTAATAACTCTATCGGTTCCGGCTACTGTTAAAAGATTTGCCATAAGTTTTGCTGTAATGGCAACTCGTGGTTGATCTTTTCTATCTTGTCGGGCATATCCAAAATATGGAATAACCGCGGTGATAGTTTTTGCAGAAGCACGCCGTGCCGCATCAGTCATGATCAACAATTCGATTAAGTTATCTGCCGGTGGATTGGTTGATTGAATAATAAAGACATCCAATCCTCGAATATTTTCACCATACTTAACCCAGATTTCACCATCGCTAAACCTTTTTCTTTCAATCATTCCTAAAGGTTTGCCGATCCTTGAAGCAATTCTTTTTGCTAGTGGTCTATTAGAACCACCCGCAAATATCATATAGTCGTTTGTTGACATGAAAATTGGAATTAACCAAAAAATAGACAGCAAATATATGTAAAGACCCCTGTTAAATCAACAATTTGTCTGACTTTCAAACACTGAATTTTGACAATATGGAAGATTAATTTTTTCTTTTTTTCAATAAAAAGAAAAGAACCAATAACAATACAGCGCCGGATAAAAAGAATATCCATATGGGAGTTTCTTTAAGCTTATAAGGTTGGAAGGTAACTGTGATCGTTTTACCCCCGCCGATTTCTGATAATTTATAATGCCAAGTTAGTGATTTGCCAGAGATCTGATGTGCATTATGACTAATTATTTCCCCCGAAATATTATACTTATATGTTACGTTTAAAGAACTTGCATCTATGCCAAATCCGGTGGCAATGGGTGGAATGAATTGACTAAAATCTACTTGTCCCCCCATTTTTTTACTAAATGAAAACCTGGATTCAGCAAACACTTTGGTTTTATTTAATGAATCAATATGATCGAAGGAAAAATCAATTAGCGCATGTGTTGTGGAGTCTGTTGAATCTCTGTAAACAACCACATCCTCTATTTTAGTATATCTGGATTGAAATTCTGATTTAATCGAATCTGCATTAAAGATACCCAGATTTTCAGCTACTATTTCACTCTCTTCATTTAAAAACTTCATCCAATAATCAATATGCATCTTTCCAGACCCATCGGGGTAAAGATTCACTTCCTGGTAATAATTCAAGCAACCATTGAAAAGAATACTGATTAATATAATTGATAGGCTAAAATTAGCTTTGTGGAACTTAGAGGTATTAGAATATTTTTTGATATTATTCATTTCGGTTTGAATCTACTTTTGCTAACGTTTATCAAATTTATATAAAATAAATAAAATATTTCATTAGTTTATATCTATTATTAAAAAAAGGTTAATTAATGCCTACATACGATTATAAATGCTCTAATTGTAAACATACTTTTGAATATTTCCAGTCAATGAGTTCAGAACCATTAACTGAATGTCCACAGTGCGGTGGTAATTTAATAAGGGTAATTGGAACTGGTTCGGGTCCAATTTTCAAAGGAAGTGGATTCTATCAAACAGATTATAAAAACAAATCAACCAAAGGTAAAGACAGTACTAAAACCGATAACAAATCAGCAAGCACTGAAAAGAAAGTGAAAAAGGACGATAATAAAAAAGAATAAAATTTTAGAAATCCGCTCCAAGTGAAAAGTAAAACTTGGGACTTGAAAAACCTTCCACATTATAAGCCCAGGCAACGTCAAAGCGAAGTAGAAAATAAAGGAAGTACACCCGTGCACCAACGCCTGTTCCTACAAGCAAATCATCAGTAATAATATTACCTGCTGCGTTCCTCGTGAATAAACTTATTTTACTGTTATCGTTCCAGGTTGTACCCGCATCAATAAAAGCAACTCCAATTATGTTACTAAAGAGGAGTGGTAAACCACCTGTTAGCAAATACCTGATGAGTGGGAATCTTAGCTCCATATTAGCCAGGACATATTTTGTCCCTATACGTTCAGAATAATTATAACCGCGTAACGGTAAAACAGCAGTGAGAAATGCAAAGTCGGATGCTGATTCAATGGGTATTTCAGTTGTTGCAAAAGTCCTATTAATCCAGTTTTCTGTTCCACCAATAAAAAATCTCTGCGGATTTTCACCGCCTGAATAACCCCCTGAAATCCTTAAAGCGAGGGAATGGTCATAAAAAAATCTTAGATACGTTCTTATATCACCCATCACTGAATAAAAACTTGTGTTTGGATCAGCTACTCCTAGATTACCAAACACATCGAAACGGTATCTCGTTCCTTCAATCGGAGCCGTGTATCCCCACAAAACGTTATCATGCACAAAACTAATTTGTGGAACAGTGAATGTAACATTCTCCTGAGGCTCAGCTAAATTATCCAGATTTTCACCCCTGACATTCAGGACACTAATTCCAAAATCGAACCTGTTGAATCTGCTTAATGGAAAGCTGGCTGAACCAGAAATTCCAAAATTTCTATAACGAAATAAATTAGAAGTAAAAAAGCCTCTTGGATCAACTCTAAGTAAACGTACAAATCTTGCTGTGTGGAATCCTTCGATACCCCAATTAATTCTTTTTGCCAGATAATAATAAGCTAATCCGTAATCGCTATTCTTTAAATCAATTTGAAGCCCTGTTACCCCTATTAAACGGTGGTTTCCCAGAACATCACTAAAAGAGATGATTGTTGTTCCAATAAGTCCGTACAAAGTGCTGTATCCGGCATTTGCATAGACAAGGTCCGGAGCAAATGTAATTTTATACTTATTAATTTTAAAGTTTCCTCTTTCATCCAGGTTATCAATAGGATTAAACAACGCATCTTCAGTTTCTTTGTTTGTAGCTACAGTATTTTCTGCACCGAATACATAATTCCCAAAATCGACAGAAACCGAATCACCATATTTTTTTGTAGAGTCTACATAATTACCTGTAAAGAACATTGATGGATCAAAATCTGATGAATCACTTTTTGCTTCTTCGTCTCCTTTGATTCCCTTTTGTTCTTTAACAACGTCATTTGGTCTTACATCCAGATTTAATTTACCTTGTCTGAATTTTGTTAATGGTAGTTCCTGCAAACCAAGATCAGAATCAAAAGGGCTGTTTAAAAGGAAAATGTTAAAAGATGATTTATATAAAGAAGAAAAGGCTAATTTTTTACCATCTTTAGATGCGGATAGCTGGTATAATCCTGATTGAGAATTTGTAACAGGTTCAGGTTCTATATCCTTTATATCACTTATGAAAGTATCCTCAGATGAGAAGATAACTTTTTTCTTATAGATGTTATTAATTCCGTTGAGATCAGAAATAAATAATATTTGACTACCGTCAGGACTAACTATCGGCGAAGTTTCGTCGCTGTTTGGTAAATCGGTAATTCTTGTTACCTGCCCGGATTCGACATCAATAGCATAGATTTCTGTTTGAGAGTAATCATGATTATAAATCTTAAAGCCATCCGACACGTCTTTAATAGTTTTGTAGCTATTCCTATCCGATGAAAAGAAAATAGTCTTACCATCGTAAGACCAACAAGGATCTTTATCAGTAAAGATATCGTCAGTTAAATTCTTTAGTTCCTTCGTTTCAAGGTTGTAAATAAAAATGTCTGTCTCTTTAGCAGATTGCCCAATAAACGCAAGTTGATTTCCGTCCCAGGACCAGTTTACACTTTGAATACCATCCATTTTAATTGGAAGAGTAATGTAATCCTCATCCTCCACATCGAAGATATAGATAACATCGTAACCGTAACTTAAAGCAGAAACTGCAATCTTGGACCCATCGGGCGACCAGGTTAATCCCGGAGTTAAGATATTCAATTCTTCAAAATTCGCGGAGGTGTTTCCTTCTGCAAGCTTGGTTATAATTTCACCGTTGTTAGCATCCATTACATAAAGGCTAAAGAAGAAATCGCGGTTAGTTATAAAAGCGATCTTGTCGCCCTGCGGAGAAATCGCAGGACCGATATTGTAGAATCCATCATCCCCTTCCGGATCGGTTAATCTTTTGGCAAATTCATCCGGGTCCTGAGTTATTTCAATATCAGGCCAGAATACCCTTTTAATATCCTTTTTCCATCTTTCATTAAACTCTTTAAGATTTAACCCGATGGTTTGTTTCAGAGCAGCATCAACATTCCCAAGACTTCTTAAAGCATTTATCAATTCACCAATTTTTTCTTTGCCGTACTTTTTAGCAATATAATAGAAGACTGCCTGACCGCCACGGTATGCAAAATAACCTGACAAATTTTGAACATCGGGGAGGTATTCATTTATTGCTGCATCTCTGATAAACATATCTGTATCTTCGTCCCATCCAAGTGCCTGGTATTCAGCCATTCCTTCGCTAAACCAGATAGGAATCTGAACTGTAATGTTATTTGCGATTATATTTTGAAGAGAGCCTCCATAAAACATATCGTTCATCACAGCGTGAACAAGTTCGTGATGAATAAGGTGTCGAAACTGTTTATATGATCCATGAAATTGAACAACAACCCTGTTCTTAAATAACTCAGTAAAGCCTTCTATTCCTTCACTCAAATAAGAGTCTGTTACGTTAGTTTCTTGAAAATCATTCTGAGAGTTATAAATAATTATTGTAATTCTATTATTTATCGAATACTTAAAGCTTTCCTGAATTTTACCTAAAGCATCTTCGGCTGCATGAGTTGTAAATTCGGCTAATGTCTCACCATCATTTGCAAAGTAAACGTCGAAATGTTTTGTTTGAACATAATACCAATCAAAGTATTTATACTGCACTTTATTTTTGCCGAATTGAGCAAAAAGGCAAACTTGTGCGAGGAAACTTAAGGCAAATATTTTAAGAATTATTTTTACCATAACTAAACGTGATTTTCAGTTGTTATAAAATCCAACTCGAGATTATCCAAATCCAGACGCACCAGTTTTACGGTAATTTTATCTCCCAATCTAAATTGTTTTTTTGTTCGCCTTCCAATTAATGAATATTTTTTCTCATCCAAAACATAAAAATCTCCCTCTAAATCTCTTACTCTTATCAATCCCTGAGCCAAAATATCCGTTAATTCTACAAAAATGCCATAATTTGCAACTCCTGAAATCACAGCATGAAACTCATTCCCAATTTTATCCTCTAAAAATTGTATTTGTTTTAATTTTACAGAACGACGCTCAGCTTCCATGGCTGTTCTTTCTGTTGCTGATATATGTTCGCAAATTTTTGTCAATTTATCAAGCGAATAATGTTTTCCAGTTTTCGAAATTAAAATTTTATCCAGCACTCTGTGAACAATTAAATCTGCGTATCTTCTTATCGGTGACGTGAAGTGAGTATAGCTCTTAAAACCTAATCCATAATGCCCTATGTTTTTAGTTGAGTAAACTGCCTTTGCCATCGATCGAACAGCGAGTTCATTAATTACACCCTCCTCCTCTGTTCCTTTAACCTGTCTCATAAGGCGATTGAATTGGCTTGCTGCTTTTCCTATTTTCGGATTAAAACTATATCCCAGCGATTTTACGAAGCGGGAGAACTCCTCAATTTTCTCTTCGTCCGGATAATCGTGAACTCGGTACACAAAAGGAATTTTGCCACGAGAGAAGATCCTTTCGGCTATTGTCTTGTTTGCCAGCAACATAAATTCTTCTACGAGCATATTGCTATCTTTTATTTCTTTTTTCAGAACATTCGTGGGTTGTCCATTATCATTCAATTGAAATGCAACTTCCGGACTAAAAAACTCAAAGCTTCCTTCTTTCATTCTTTTGCTTCTCAGAACTGTAGCTAGCGTATTTAATAAATGCATCTCATCTGAAAATTCACCAGTGCCAGATTCAATTACTGTTTGTGCTTCTTCATATGTAAATCTTTTTTTACTGTTGATAATGGTCTTTGCTATTTGATGATTTACCACTCTTCCTTTAGGTGTCATCTCGAAAATAACTGAGAAAGTAAGCCTGTCTTCATCAGGAACAAGTGAACATAAATTATTTGAAAGTTTTTCAGGCAACATTGAAATTGCTTTACCAACAAAGTAAACACTATTCCCTCTTGCGGCAGCTTCTTTGTCGATAGAAGTACCAGCATGAACATAATAACTCACATCCGCGATGTGAACACCAACCTTATAGTTTCCGTTATCTAGTTTCTCTATCGAAAGTGCATCATCAAAATCTTTTGCATCAACCGGATCAATTGTAAAAACATTCTTGCTACGGAAATCCAGTCTTTTGTTAATTTCTTCTTCGCTGATTTTCAGACTTAGGCTTTCAGCTTCTTGAATAGTTTTAATGTCGAATGATATGGGGATTCCAAACTCGCGTGCAATTGAGGTTATCTCTGCGTGCAAAGAACCTTCCTCACCAATCACCTCTACTATTTCTCCCACTGGGTTCATCATTCGGTCTTCCCAGGAAATATTTCCAATAGCAACTTTGTCGCCGGTTTTAGAGCCTTGCAGATTTTTGTTTTCTACGTAAATGTCTCTGTGAATTTTAGGATCATCAGGTGTAACAAAGTAGTATGACTTAGACTTTTTAAGTTGTCCAACAATTTCTTTTCTTTTTCTATCTATTATTTTAGTTATCTGTCCTTCAAGATTTTTGCCTTTCTGTTTTGCAAAAAGTACAACCTCAACTTTGTCACCATGAAATGCACTATTAGTGTTGCGTGCTGCAATGAAGATATCCCCGGTCTTCGAGTTTTTTGGAGTAACGAAACCATATCCCCCCTCATTAAGAATAAAGTGACCCACCATCCTGTTCGTATCTGGTAGAGAATATAATTTATACCTTTTACCGCTCCTTGAAAGAAATTGCTCTGACTCAAGCTGATGTAAGGTAGCTTTAAGCAGCTGATAGCTAATGTCATCCTTTACTTTTAGCCTTTTTGCAATCTCTTTGGACTTAAAAGAACTTTTAGAATTTTTCTTGAAAAAAGATTTTAACTGATTCTTCATTAGAAAATAAAACTGTATTTCAAACCAAGTTCATCAATCATTTCACTAAAGGTAGCTGATTGATATGAGGGTTCTCTCCGATCAAAACGTATTATGAGATTTGGAAAAATAATGGGTCTTTCTATTTTTACATTGGCACGACTAAGATCCTGAAATACTTGTGATGTGCCTCCAATTTCATACCTGAATTCCTCTACTTTACCTATTAAACTGACCTTAGTTTCTGTACCAACCTGTTGTACATTCACACTACGAACAACATCTCCGAGTCTTTCGTTAAGAACATTACCTACGATAGAGCCTGCAAGAGATGCAGCTGTAGAAACTGCCAGATTTGATTCCTGAAGCGTTGCATCTTCCGGAAATTTATTTACTATAATAAAGAACATTGCATCTGAAGATGTTTTACTGGGATCAAGTTCGTACTGATTATAGTTTCTTCTTCTCTTATAAACTTCTATATTACTTTCGTCCTGAAGAAAACTAGATGTAAGACTTTTTGCAGGACCTTCAAGCTTTATTCTGACTTGAACATCATATTCATTAGCTCCAGTTCTCAAAGTATCCGGGCTATAATAACTTTCATAATTAGCTGTCACATTTACATATGGGTTATCCAGTTCATCAAGAAATTTTACGTTACCCTCAGCTTGAAAGGTCTTGATAAAATCTAATTTTGACCCATCTAATAAAGTTAGCTCTCCTCGAGCTATTGGAACATTATTAATAACTGAATACTCAAAGTTCCCTCCAAGGTATGCAGTAAGATTTTGCTTAAATTCTCTTGAGAGGACGAACACCATTTTAGCTTCATTCTCAACCTCAATTTTAAGATCGAGATCAAATGGAATTTTTTTAGCCAGGTCTTCCTTCTTTTTCTGAGAAATCTGGATAAGACTATCAATTTGTTTTTTGCGCATATCCCTATCTTCAGCTGACTCAAAAATATAAATGAACTTATCATTTTCATTGGAGAATGCTGATTGAGCGGGTGAATAAGTTATGCTTGCACCATTTTTAAGTATTAAATCAGCGCTGAGGTAGCTTCGCTCATCAGTAGATAGAAACGTAATATCCTTACGAGTCTTTATAGCTACATCACCATAAAAAGAAGGGTTCACCGCTTTTGAGCGATCGTCAAGTAATTTTAAATCCCCAGCAGCACTTATATCGATTTTTTCAATTTTAAAATTTTGATGGATTATTTCTCCCACGGCTGTGATTCTCCCGCCATCTTTGATATTAGGTTCATTTCTCAGACGCAAGTTGGAAAGAATTATCTTGTCGTTATCAAATTTAAAGTCCGCATCCAGTAGATAGGTAAGGTTATTTACCTTCAATATGAAAGATGTGTTTCCTATTGAAAATTCTCCCTTGCTTTGAAGATCTTCATACGACCCGCTGAATTTCACATCTCCATTTAAGAATCCTTTAAGGTTTGTTACACCCGGAACTAAGCCTGTTAAAAATCGGAGATCAAAATTATCTGCAAAAAAAGTAAGATCAATTGTTTCTCCTTTTATAAATCTCTCTTGTGAATAAAACGAAAGATCAATAGGAATATTACCTGAGAATCCTAGCCATCGCCTGGATTGAAAATCCTTTGTTTCAAGGAAACGAAGATCAACATCCAATAATTTGTTTGAATATTCAATTGTACTTGCTATTGAACCAAGATATAAATTTTGAACTCTGACGCTATCAATATTATAGTTAAGCTTAATTACAGGGCTATCAGCAGTGCCGGACATAATAAAATCCAGATTCAACTCACCACCAAATGCTCTATCGGGTGGAAGGTCTAACAAATTAGCGTATAAATCTTTTGTTCTGAAACCGGACAGCTTCAAAATCAAATCTTCGTCACCTGTTAAGGAGAATTTACCACTGAGATCAAGCTTCCCCCCATTGTGAATTAATGTAAATGTGTTAAAGTTAAACTGGTCATTTGAATAACTAAATGTTACATCTCCAGAATTTCGCAGATCGAACTCGCGGTATTTTATCAATAGATCATTAAAAAGAACATCCACATCATCATCATTTACAACAAATGAACCTGTTAGATCTAATAAGGCAAATTCTTCATATAATGCTTTTAAATCAAGCTGTGCATGGTTTTGCTTAAAATTCAGATCTAAGTTCAGATCGGTTATTTCACTTCCAATAATAATTCTCTTAGCCTTAACATTTAAGTCGGCTAGAAAATCATCAAATGAACTGACTGATATCAGGTCGTTCATTGTTAACGACAAATTAAAATCAGACAGATAAAAAAGATCTGTACCGTCCCAGTATTTCATCTGATCAATTTTAGTATTAAGTACTACTGAGATGGAATCGTTCGATGTAATAATTTTGCCTGATAATTCTCCATCAACTTCAATCTCAGAATTACCCAAAAACAGGGATAACAATTCGAATGACTTAAGTTCAATTAGATAATTTACATTTAAACTTCTGCTCGTTATAGCGAGTTGGTTGTCCTCTTTTGTATTACTGTAAATTTCATCTGGTTGAGAACTGGTAAATTTTGGTGGTTGTATACGGTCAATCCTCTTTTTGATCGTTGATGAAAGCACTCTTACTTTTTCTGAAAAAACATCTATTACTTCCATCAAGGTGAACTTTCCTGTAACAGTAAGGTCTGCAAGATCTGAAATGATGTTAATAACACGATTTTCTTCACTACTCCTGATATCAGCAATTAGGGTTGTGCTGTCTATTGTAATTTCATTAAGTCTTGAACTGTCAATTCGGAGAACAGCAAAAAGATTTAATCTATCCTGATCAAAGTTTTCTCCATCACCTGTTAATTTTATATTCAAATCTGAGCTAAGTTCGCTTTCCTGAACAAAATCTTTAATATTAAACCCACTAAGCACAATACCGAAGTTATATTTGGTATTTACCGTATCGGTGAAGTCAAAACTTGTGTTAACATCGCCGTTAGTCGTCTGTGATGAGAACGAAACTTCAGTTTTTATAATTCCATCAGCACCATTTGCATTAATAGTAATATCATTAAATGATGTTTTTTCAATTGTTGACTGGAGAGCATTTAATTGAATTGATGTTTCCAGATTTTCAGGGGAGAAACCTTTTCCTTTAAGACTGCCATAGAGGTTAAGTTTGGTTTTAATTCCAGCTATAGATTCCAAATCAAGATTATTGGTTCTAATTCTATAATCGTATATGATTTCCTCTCCGGATAAATCCATTTTAACTTCAGCAAGAATCTTTCCTCTTTTAGTTTGCAATGATAAACCAGCATCAAAGTTTAAAGGTTTACCTTCAAAATAGAGAGTGTCAAATTGCAAGATCCCCAAATCTTTATATATCGGTAAATCAATTGTATGAAGCAGATTATTCACATCATCCTGATTAACATAAGAATTTCTAAAGCGGGTATTTATTAACATATCAGCACCATCAAGGATATTCTTGAAAAATCCGGATGCTTCAAGCCTGGTTTCATTAAAATTAATTTTCAATTCTTTTAACTCTAAATCCGAAAAAGTTCCTGCTGCGTTGACATGAGTTTCTACAGTACCTTTGAGCAAATCTGTACCGCTGATAAAATTAGTAAGATCATCAAAATTAAAACTGGAGGCATCAAGTTCAACTTTAATGGGAGAATTTTTTAGGTCTAACTCCTTATCACCAAAAGGTGAGAAATCAGAAATCGCCGCATTAAGTGAAAGATTTGACCTATCGGTTACAATCTCTAAATCTGTAACTCCAGCTATATCATTCAATAAAACGAAATTGCCGGAGAGATTTACAAGATTAAATCCACTAAGATTTGGTTTAACACTAAACTCAGATATATAAAGTTCGAACTCACTGGCAGGAATATTAATGATACCAGAAAGTGATAAATTTATATTTTTTAACCTCAGGTCATCCATTTCAGGGTGGGGATAATCAGCTGTGCTGTACATATTAGAAATGGTTTGATGACTGAAATTAAAATTTTTCAGTCTGAGATTGGCAATATCAATTTTCCAGCTGAATGGTTCTGATGTTGTTACAGTATCTTTAACTTCTTTTTCTTCTGATGGCGAAGTGATCCTTGAAATATTTAATTTACCAGTTTCATCCTTAAGTAATGACACATTTGCATTTTCTATATCCAGCTTCCTGAAATAAATGGTCTTAAGGAAAATTCTTAAAGGACTAACTTTGAGTTCAATTTTCTCAGCTGAAAAAATGGTGTCCTCTTCGAGAGTATAAACCGTTTGAGATAATATTAAAGATGTTAATACTGTTCCATCAAGTTCTTTAATAGTGAGCTTACCGTTTGTGGATGATTCAACCTGTTCAATTACAAATTCTTTTAACCAGTTACGGAATGAGGAGGTTTGAGAATAGCCAAAAGCAACCAACAAAATAACAATTAGTACAACTCCTGTTCCAACGAAATAATTTATTATACGTCGGGCAAGAGGTCTTTTAATTTTTGTTTTTCTTCTGAAAAACATTTACTCACTTAGGGATTACTTTTGAGTATCTCTTAATTATAAGATCAATAATTTTAGAGGTTGATTGATCATTTACAAACTCTATTGCTTTTACTTCACCGCCATTTTTTTCGACCACCTCTTTACCGACAATCTTATCAACAGCCCAGTCTGCACCTTTCACAAGTACATCCGGTATCAATTCTACTATTAATTTTTCAGGTGTGTCCTCGTTGAAAAAAATAACAAAATCTACAGGTTTAAGGTTGGATAAAATAAATGCTCTCTCTTCCTGTTTAAGTATAGGGCGTTTATTTCCTTTTATTCTTTTTACCGAATCATCAGTGTTTAAGCCAACTATTAAAACATCTCCCAATTTCTTTGCTTTAGAAAGATAATCCACATGTCCTGCATGAATGAGGTCGAAAACCCCGTTGGTGAAGACAACTTTTTTCTTTGAAGCCTTAAGATTTAAGCGGTTAGTTTTAAGCTCATGAAGAGAAATTGCTGAACTCATAGATTATCTTTCAAAACTGTTTCGAATAGTGTCTCTTTTTCAATAGGAACAATTCCAACCTCGCCACAAACTATACCGGCTGCATAATTTGCTAAGAAACAAGCTTCATAAATATCTGCACCTGCAGCCAGACCGATTGTTAAAGTTGAAATAACCGTATCACCTGCACCTGAAACATCGGCTACTTTTCTAGCTTTCGTTGGCATACGTCTTTCTTTATCGCCTTTTTTGAAAACTGCTATTCCTTTTTCGCCAAGAGTTAGCAAAACATAATCTGAGTTAAGTTCCGAGAGTAATTTTTGTCCAGCCGAAGAGATATCCTCATCCGAAATAATTTTCATACCCAAAACAGCTTCGGTTTCTTTAAGATTTGGTTTGAATACTGTAACATTCTTGTATTCAAAAAAATTATCAAACTTTGGATCAACAGTCACTAAGATATTATGCTTATTCGCTATGGATATAATATTATCTATTAATTTTGGTGTAAGTACACCCTTATTATAGTCCTGCAGAATTATTCCATCAATGCTATCAATAAAATTTGCAATTTTTATTAAAAGCTTTTCCTCAATTTTACCATTGATAAGCGATTTGCTTTCTTTATCAATTCTTACAACGTGCTGGCTGTCTGCAATAATTCTTGTTTTTGTTGTGGTTGGACGTTCATCATCAATTACGATAGCATCATCTTCAATATTATTTTCTTTCATTAACGCAGAGAAGATCGTTCCATAATTATCGTATCCTATTACACCAACCGGGATTGGAATACTACCTAACTTTTGAATATTTAATGCAACGTTTGCAGCACCACCGAAACGAAAAAATTCTTCCTGAATTTCCAATACTGGTACCGGTGCTTCCGGTGAGATTCTTTTTACGTCACCCCAATAGTAACCATCAAGCATCATATCACCAATAACAGCGATTCGCTTTCCATCGAAGCTTTTTCTCAAATCCTCTAATCGTTTTTTAGAAATTTCGACCATTTTTTATCCTATTGTTAGAAAAATTAAGAAATTAAAATAAGTATAAATGAAGTGGTTAGAAAGCCCTGAAAAGGTAAGATTAAAGGGGCGACTCGATGAGTCGCCCTAGATCGTTGTTAATGTTTAAATGGTTTTTACTTTAAAAGAATCATTTTCTTTGTTTGAATAAATTCTCCTGCACGAAGTGCGTAAAAGTAAATGCCGGATGTCAGATTCCGGACTTCGCCGGAATGACTATC